>Ga0209648_10000184_pt1 | contig 45754 bp, 38 predicted proteins | sample GraSoi2013_115cm_FD_185830 | JGI IMG/M metagenome (GOLD analysis project Ga0209648, IMG submission 185830) | Grasslands soil microbial communities from the Angelo Coastal Reserve, California, USA - Sample 9_17_2013_115cm (SPAdes) (version 2) | ecosystem: Environmental > Terrestrial > Soil >... | reverse complement strand
CGAATCTATCATCCCTATCCTTCCCGCCGCCGACACGTCGCCACCTAAGACAGGAGCCGGATGAGGCAATTCCTCAAGTCCGGATCTGTGCGGGGGGTGCGGAGCAATCCGCATCCCTACCGCGACCGGCAGGAACTGCCGGGTAAGCCGGGATTGCGAGAGAGAGTCCCGCCAGGGACGGCTGAAGTTATTCCTCGTCTTCGCTGAGGCCGTGTCGCTTCAAAAACATCTTCCATTCCTCCGCAAAACTCTTCTTGGCATGATGTTTTTCTTGGTTGAGGATGTAGTCGGTCGTTGCCGGAATCTGCGATATGCCGATCGTGAACGCGCCGTAACCTGCCTGCCACTCGAACCGTGTTCCCTGCTGGTCATGCATCCATTTGGATGAGCCGAAATTGATAAGCTGGATTGCTTTCGCGATCGCGATTGTTGGAGGAAAGGAAAGCAGCACGTGAAGGTGATCGGGCATGCCGCCGACAGTCAGTGCTTTCATTTTGTTCGCCCGAGCAATGCCGCCGACATAAGACCACAACCGAGGTTGCATCGCGGTCGGGATCGTAGGCAACCGATTCTTGGCGGAAAAGACACAATGGCACAACAAGGTTGTCCGCGTATCGTAGGACATGACGTCGGCATTGTAAACCTCAGCCGTCCCTGGCGGGACTGGTGAACCTCTTTCCCTGCTTACCCGGCAGTTCCTGCCGGGCTATTTTCATCCGCCCCTGGCGGGGCTCATTGCTGATAGCTGAGAGCTTGACTACTGAGTGCTGACTACTGAGTGCTGACTGCTGATTGCTGAGCGCTGACTGCTCTGTTTCCGGCGACAAAGTAATACACGACTCCGGCGGCGATCAGCGCAAGACCAAACACCAGCTGGCTGACTTCGCCGAAAGACCCCAGGGCAACATGTTCGCTGCGGTTCTTGATCAGAGCAATCACCAGCAGAGCCGTAGGACCGATGCCAACCAGGATGGCTCCGGTTAGTCCTCCGGGGACGCGGAAAGGGCGCGCGAGCGCGGGCTCGCGGAGACGTAAGGCGATCAGGGCCAGGAATTCGAGAACCAGGCTGGCACCGTAAAGAAGAAGATCCAACATGATGAGCTTATCGAAGGTCAGCCCCAAGGATGCTGTCCAGGCCATTCCCAGAATCAGGATGGAGAACCAGGGTGCGCCGTTCTTGAGTTTGCGCGTAAAAATTTTTGGCAGGTGTCCGTCCTCGGCCATCGCGACGGGCAGGCGAGAGTAGGACATTACCAGGGAGTTGAAGCTTCCGAATTCGCTGATCATGGCGGCGGCCACCAGAGCCAATCCCAGCCATGGTCCCACGACCATGGCGGCAATGCTGGCCCAACTTCCCGTCGACCAGATGTCGGGCTGCACGTGCAGATGCCAGACCGCCAGCACGGGAATGACGTAAGAAAGGAATATGGCGGCCAGGGCCAGCATGATTACGCGAGGATAAGTCTTCTGCGGATTCTCAACTTCGTTGGCCACCGTGGAGGCGTTGTCCCAGCCCATGTAGTTCCACATGGCGACGAGAATGCCGGTAAGGAAGCTTCCATGCGCGGGAGGCATGGCGGCAACCGTGACGTGCCGAAAAAAAGAAAAGACCGTGATCAGCGCGAACGGGCTCAACATCAATATGCCGAGCAGGATTGAGCCGTTGCCGACCGCCTTGGCTCCGTACAGATTCCATGCCAGGCAGACCAGAATCATTGCAGCGGCGATGCCCACGCCCCGTGGGCCGGCGGTTGCTGCTGGCCACAGCCGTCCGAGATAGAGGACGAAGATCGTGGGATAGATGGCCATGTCGAAGATGCTGGCGACGAGCGAGAGCCAGGCTTCCTGGAACCCCCAAAATGGTCCTAAGGCTCGGCGCACCCAGACGTAGAAGCCCCCTTCGGCCGGGAGCGCGGCCGCCAGCTCACCGACCATCAAACCGGTGGGTAAACTCCAGACCAGAGGCGTGAAAAAGAGAATGACGATCGCTAGCTTGTAGCCGGCGTCCTGGACCAACTCCTCCATCCCGTAGGGACCGCCGGAGACCATAAAGTAAGTCGCCGCCGCCAGCGAGAGCACCGTTAACTTGCGGCCAGGCTTGGTTGGAGCGTTGCGCATCGCCTTGTAGAGTTGAAGATGCGAATATAGCATTCTTGGCGCGGGCAAGGCGGGCCGAACAATGGCGCGAAGGAAGTTTTTGGCGGACGGCGAAAGCTGCACGTGTACTGAACGAACTGTTCACCGCGGAGACGCGGAGGCGCGGAGAAGGTCAGGCCACGAATCAAAGCGAATGAATACGAATCAGAATCGGAGTGTAAATGTCGGCTATTTGTTCGTGGGGCGAGCCTTCACACAGCTGCTGGGACTTTGGGGGAATAGAGTGAAGGAAATTGCTCCGCGTCTCCGCGCCTCCGCGGTGAAATAATCCATGGCTATGCACTATCTCCTCAAAACCGAACCTTACTGAATGGAACCCGAGCCCGCGCCTGCGGCCATGTCATACACCTGATCGATCATTCTGGGTTCGAGTTCGACATCCCAGGGGCAATGAGCGCCGAGCCAGGAACGCAGCCTCCTGAGCTCCATGGGCGCAATGAACCGGAATTGAACGCCGACATGTCCCTGCGCATCACCCCAGATCACTTTGGCGATGGCGTGTATCTGCTCTTCTTCTTCGGGCAGTTCAAAGTCGACGAAGATGGTGGAGTCGCGCGGAACAATGCTTTCGGTTTGCAAGCCCAGTCCGGTGTGGCTGACATCGCGAATGATGGTAGCGCCGAGAGGCCGCCGCGAATTCTTGTCGAGGATGCTGACTTCGGCCTTGATCCGCACCGAGTGCCGGAAGGAGATACGCTTCTCGGCCACGATCATGCTATAAGCGGCCTTCAGCGTGCGCACCATCAGATCGGCGACCGGCTTTTGCATCGTGAAATGTACACGACGGCTCAGGATCTGGCGGAGCATCGCAGGATCTTCAGCCAGGGCGATAATCACGCTGGGGATGCCGCGAACGTCCATGGCCTGGAAGTCAACCAGTTCGCTGGCGCCGGGCTCGTCAAAGTCGAGCACCACTAAGTCGAACTTGCGGCGGTTGAGAGAGCTCTGGGCCAGCTTGGCGGTTTGGCAGAAGTAAGCGGGAATTCCGTACTCTTCAAACGTGCGTTCGATCGCACCGAGAGCTTGCGCGTCATTGCATAACATTAGAGCCGTAAGCGGTATTTGCATATTTCACCTGCTTCACCCTACAAAAGTATCGGCTGAGATCGAGTACACTTTAGGCAGAGAAAAAACCAAAATCGAGCCCAAACCATGACCGATGACCTGCTTCGCTACCGCGCCGAGTTTCCCATCCTGGAGCGCACGGTTTACATGATCAGCAATTCGCTTGGCGCCATGCCGCGCGGCGTTTGCGAATCGTTACTTTCGTACTGTGATACCTGGGCCACCCGCGGGGTGCGCGCTTGGGAAGAGAAGTGGTGGGATATGTCCCGGGAAGTCGGCGACGCCATCGGTGTTCTCATGAACGCCCCCAGCGGTTCGGTCAGCGTGCACCTCAACGTGACGCTCTGCCAGGGCGTGGTTGCCAGCTGCTTTGACTTCCGCAGCCGGCGAAACAAGGTCGTTTACAGCGACATGAACTTTCCATCCGTCATGTATTTCTGGGAAGCGCAGCGGGAGCGCGGCGCGCGCGTACAGATGGTCAAAACCGATGACGGCGTCCATGTTCCGACAGAGCGTTTGCTGGAGGCGATCGACGACGAGACCTTGCTGGTGCCGATCTCCCACGTCGTCTTTCGCAGCTCGTATATCAAAGACGTGAAAGCTATCGTCGAGAAGGCGCATCGCGTGGGCGCGCTGGTGGTGCTCGACGCCTTCCAGTCGCTGGGAAACGTGCCGTTGGATGTCCAGGCACTGAACGTGGATTTTGCCACCGGCGGCACCCTCAAGTGGCTTTGCGGCGGCCCGGGGACGTCGTACCTCTATGTCCGACCCGATCTAGCAGGGAAACTTGAGCCCAAAATTACCGGCTGGTTTGCCCATGAGAAACCGTTTGGCTTTGAGATCGGTCCCACCAAGTACAGCGAGCCGCCCTACCGCTTCATGCAGGGGACGACGAATGTCCCTGGATACCATGCCGCGTTGCCGGGACTGAAGATCATTCGCGAAGCCGGAGTGGAGCGAATCCGCGCGAAGTCGAAGAAGATGACGGCGAGACTGATCGAACTCGCCGATCAGCGCGGCTGGAAGGTGAATGCCCCGCGCGATGCCGAACAACGCGGTGGGACGGTCGCCATCGACATGCCGAACGCCTACGAGGTATGCCAGGAACTCTTGCGGCGCGATGTACTGGTAGATTTTCGTCCCAAAGCGGGCGTGCGCTTTTCGCCTCACTTCTACAACACCATGGAAGAGATCGATCAGGCGATCCAGACTGTAGACGAGATCTTGAGCGAGATGGGGGTGGCGCTAGAGAGGTAATTGAGCTCGGGCGCGTTGGCAGACAGGAGTAGGATTTGAGCAAGGGAGCTGAAATGCCGGCTGTAGTGACATCCCTAGCGGAATACCTGGCAACGACGTATCATCCCGACCGGGATTACGTAGACGGGGAGGTGCAGGAGCGCAACTTTGGAGAGTTTGACCACGCCGCGATGCAGGCATTTCTGGCGAGCTGGTTTTTTCAACACCGTCAGGATTGGCAGTTGCACGTCTTGCCTGAAATGAGGGTCAAGGTCAACGCAGACCGGGTGCGAATTCCTGATGTGTGTCTGGCGAGCCGTACCCAACCTGTGGAACAAGTGATTACGCGCCCGCCAATAGCTGTAATAGAGATTCTCTCGCCGGAAGACCGTGTGCTGCGCCACAACGAGCGCCTTGCCGATTATCGGCAAATGGGCGTACGTCACGTCTGGGTGATTGATCCTGCGAGCAAGACAGGGTATGAGTGCAGCACGGCCGCCTGGCTGCCCGTGGATGAGTTTCGCGTTCCGGAAACTCCAATCTACCTCCGGTTGGGTGACGTCTGGCAGGAGCTCGAAGCCGCCCTCTGAAGTCTCGTATATTCCTGGTAAACCTGCCGCCAGATTTCTATTGACAATTCGCCTTTTATTCGCAAATAATTCGCCTGATGGCTATTACGAAAAGACAGCGCCAGGTCTACGACTTCATCCACGGCTTCGTGACGAACAACGGCTATTCGCCATCGTTCGAAGAAATTGGCCAGGGACTCGGTTTGAGCTCGCTGGCCACGGTGCACAAGCACGTCACCAACCTTGAGAAGAAGGGTCTGCTCAAGCGTGACTACAACCGCAGTCGCTCCATCGATGTTCTCCCTGTGCGCGGCCTGTTCAAGCGGCAGGCGCAAAAGGCTCCTTCCGAGATTGCGCTGCCGCTGATGGGCCGCATCGCTGCCGGCCAGCCGATTGAAGCCGTCGAGAACCCGGAGACCATTTCGCTGGGTGACATCACCCGCTCCAAAGATGTGTTCGTGCTTCAGGTGAAGGGTGAGAGCATGAAAGATGAGCACATCGTTGACGGCGATTATGTGCTGGTGGAAAAAACACAGAACGCGCGCGATGGGGAGATCGTGGTGGCCCTGGTCCAAGGTACAGACGCCACGCTCAAGCGCCTGTACCGCGAGGGCAGCAACATTCGCCTGCAACCTTCTAACTTGGCAATGAAGCCGATAGTGGTAGCGGCCAAGTCCGTGAATATCCAGGGACGTGTAATCGGCGTGCTGAGAAAGTACTAGAGCGGTTTCGGAGTTGGTGCATTCCAGACAATAGACGACGGTGTCATTTCGAATCCCGCTTGGCGGGATCAGAGCCTGTTCCCGCTCTGCGGGATGGTAGCCGAAGGAATGACACTCCCTTTGTTGTTGCTGCCTTCCTGTGGGTATACGGCATTCCTGGAATTGCAATAACCCAGAGCTTCCGCGGGCTTTTCGCGCCAAAAAGAAAGCCCACTCCAAAGTGGGCTGTCATGCGAGCACTGCAAGCTTAGCTCACGAGCTTGTTCAACGCTTTTTCAATGACGTCGCGCTTTACGTAGCCAACAATCTGTTCTTGTACCTGCCCGTTCTTGAAGATGAGCAACGTGGGAACGCCCCGGACCCCGTAACGCTGTGCAGTCGCCGGGCTGATGTCCACATCCATCTTGCCGACCTTCACTTTGCCTTGGTAGGCAGCGGCAACCTCGTCCACAATCGGCGCCAAAGCTTTGCAAGGTCCGCACCAAGGCGCCCAGAAATCGACGATCACCGGCTGATCGCTTTTGAGAACTGTTTGATCGAAATTGCTGTCGGTTACTTCCAAAATCCCGTTGCTTGCTACGTTGCTTGCCATTATTGGTTTCCTGCCCTCTTTCGGATTTTCGCCCGAACTGCTTATCTATCCTAGCATTAGATGAACCAGATGGCTCCAGGTTTCAGCTTACGCAAGTCCTTGGAAATCTTGTGGTTGCCTCTAATGATGGTGCGGGACGGTTGCTGCCCGGCTCATCGCAGTCGAAACTCATCGATGTTACCTAAGTGATATGGACGAATGTACAGAGGTACACTACACTCTGCCCGGTGGTAAGGGCAGTTCTGGGGGAGGGCTGCCTGGAGCGTCCTGCGGTTCGCGCCGCAGGACGCTTGCTTTTTGGGGCTCCGGTCCTGGGGTATCTTCCCATTCAGGCAAACGCGTGAAGCGCACGTCACGCCGTCTCAGGTGTTATCCTCATAAGTTGAGTCATCGAAAGCCTCAACCCCGAATAAACTCTTCTTTTTTCCGGGATTTATAGAAATGAGTCTTCAGAGCGCGGAGCTACAGTCGAGCGAACTCCAGACCCTTGACCGCGAACGCGTATTCGATGCGTTTCGCCGCTGGGGTTACCTGGACGCGAATCTTAACCCTTTTGGCGGTCCAGTCGCCGGAGGTTATGCCGACATTCGCCTCTCCGGCAAGGATGCAGCCGAAGCGCGCCGAATTTACTGCGGTACGATCGGCGCCGAGTTCATGCATCTGCCGCAGCAAGAGCGTCGTGAATGGATCCAGGGGCAAATGGAAAGCGCGCAGCAGGCGACAATCGACCGTCGCTGGCTAGCCGAGCGCCTGCTTCAGGCCGATCTCTTCGAGCAGATTCTGCAGACCCGTTATCTGGGCACAAAACGCTATTCAGGCGAAGGCGCCACGGCGCTGATCCCGATGCTGGACGTCATCCTGGAAAGCAGCGCGGAACTCGGAGCCAATACTTCGGTGATGGCCATGAGCCACCGCGGACGCCTGACGGTGATGAGCTTGATCATCGGCATTCCTCCAGAGAATGTCTTCGCCGGATTTGAAGACGTTGACCCGCGCAGCGTGCTGGGCGGCGGCGACGTCAAATACCACCAAGGTGCAACGGGCGAATATCGCACGCGTGACGGCAAGATGCTGCGCATGCATCTGGTGTCCAACCCGAGCCATCTTGAGGCGGTCGATCCCGTCGCGCTGGGGCGCACGCGCGCAAAACAGATTCATGGCGGGGCCGACGGTGTTCGCCAAGTCGTTCCAGTCATCATGCACGGCGACGCGGCCTTTGCCGGCCAGGGCATTTGGGCGGAGACGCTGAATTTCTCTGGCTTGAAAGGCTATTCCACTGGCGGATGCATTCATGTCATCGTAAACAACCTGATCGGGTTCACCACCAATCCCACAGAGCTTCACACGTCGCGTTTTTCGTCCGACCTGGCCAAGCGGCAGCCGATACCGATCCTGCATGTGAACGGCGAAGACCCAGAGGCAGTGCTGCGCGTGGCCAAGATGGCGGTGGAGTATCGCTACCGCTTCGCCAGTGACGTGGTGATTGATCTGATTGGCTACCGCCGTCACGGGCATAGCGAGGTCGATGATCCAACCATCACTCAGCCGTTGCTGTACAAGAAGATCAACGCGCACCCGCCGCTCTTTGAGAGTTACGCTGAGAAGAACCACTTCGAGACAACGGAGATGGCATCGCGATTCCGCGCGCAGATCGACGCCGCCTACGACAAGGCCGCTACCATGCAGAAGTCGCCGGTGCTGCGCATCCTTCCCAGCTATTGGGATAAGTACATTGGTGGACGTTACAAACCGGAATTTGAAGTTGCAACCGCTGTTGCCGACGAGACACTCCGTCAGTTGACTGAAAAGCTCACCAGCTATCCCGATGGTTTCTCCATCCACCCCAAGGTAAAAAAGTTGCTGGAGCAGCGGGAAAAGATGGGCACAGGAAAACTGCCGCTCGATTACGGCATGGCGGAGGCGCTGGCCTTCGGCTCGCTCCTGCTCGATGGCGTTCCCGTGCGACTCTCCGGTCAGGACAGCCGTCGCGGTACCTTCAACCAGCGGCATTCAGTGCTGATCGATACGGAAAACGAACAAGAATATGTTCCGCTCAGCCACCTGGCCCCGGATCAGGCGTGGTTCGAGGCTTACAACTCGATCTTGTCGGAAGCCGCGGTGCTGGGATTCGAATACGGATTCAGCCGCGACTATCCCGACGGTCTGGTGCTGTGGGAAGCTCAGTTTGGTGACTTCGCCAACGGCGCCCAGGTCATTATCGATCAATTCCTGGTTGCCGGCGAAGACAAGTGGGGATTGCTCTCCGGGTTGGTCATGCTGTTGCCGCACGGCTATGAAGGGCAAGGGCCGGAGCACTCCAGCGGACGGATCGAGCGCTACCTGCAGCTTGCCGCCAAAGACAACATGCAGGTCTGCCAGCCGTCGACCGCCAGGCAATACTTCCATCTGCTGCGCCGGCAAGCTCTGCGCAGCTGGCGTAAACCACTGATCGTGTTTACCCCCAAGGGTATGCTTCGTCATCCCGATGCTGCCAGCCCGCTGAGCGAGCTGAGCACGGGCACGTTTCAAACCGTAATCCAAGATCGCGAAGTTACGAACGGCGAGCGAATTATTCTTTGCACCGGCAAGATCGGGCACGAGCTCCGTCGCGAGCGCAAGCGTCGCGGCGACACACGCACCGCCATTCTCTTCCTGGAGCAGCTCTTCCCGCTGCCCGAAACCGAGATTGAAGAAGCGTTTGCGCAGCACCGCAACGCGCGCGAATTCTTGTGGGTGCAAGAAGAGCCGGCGAACATGGGCGCGCTCAACTACCTGGCGCCACAGCTGGAGCGCCTGACCCGCGGAGCGCCGCTGCGATCGGTAAAGCGTTCGCCTTCTTCCAGCCCGTCGACCGGTTCGCACGCGGCGCACGAGATGGAACAGAAGACGCTGTTGGAGCTGGCCTTCAAAGCGTTTTGACTGAAATGTTGCCGTGCATCGCGGTAGAGTATCGGGTCATCCAAAAATTCAGTCCTATCTGAAAGGGAAAGGTGATTGAAATGGCTTACGAAGTCCCCCCGTTGCCGTATGCGTACAATGCCCTGGAACCTCACATTGACGATGCAACCATGCATTTCCATCATGACAAACACCACGTCGCTTACGTCGCGAACCTGAATGCCGCGGTGGAAAAGCATGCTGGTCTCGAGAAGAAGAGTGCCGAAGATCTGATCCGCAACCTGAGCGCCGTGCCGGAGGACATTCGGACCGCTGTGCGCAACAATGGCGGCGGCCACGTGAACCACTCCATGTTCTGGCAAATCATGGGCCCGAACAAGGGTGGGAATCCCGCAGGCGCCATCGCCGACGCCATCAACAAGACATTTGCCGGCTTCGACAAGTTCAAAGAGGCGTTTGAGAAGGCGGGATTGGGCCAGTTTGGCAGCGGTTGGGCGTGGCTGGTTCGGACCAAGACCGGGGAATTCAAAGTCACTTCGACTGCCAACCAGGACAATCCCATGAGCAGCGGAGAGTTTCCCGTTCTGGGAAACGATGTCTGGGAGCATTCTTACTATCTCAAGTACCAGAATCGCCGCGCGGATTATCTAAAAGCCTGGTGGAACGTCGTGAATTGGGACGAGGTCAACAAACGTCTTGCCCAGGCCGACGCGTTCTTCAAATGAACCTGTACGTTGCTCATTCAGCAAAGCCGCCCCACGGGGCGGCTTTCCAGTTGGTGACGAACGGGTATGGGAACAGAGAACTACTCTCCAGACGCCCACTACACCCAAAGAATAACCATTCCCGCTGACAAGGCCAGAGCGTGCCAGCGCAACGTATTGCGACGCACTAGGCCGCCCAGAGGTAAAGCCAAGGCTCCGAGAGCCAACAATAATCCCACGCCGTAAATCCTCATCAGTCGCGGATCGTAGTAGGGAAATCCGCCGATGGCCAGGGAATAGAGAATGCTGCCAAGCCCAAGGGCAGCCGATGCGCTCCCGGTAATGAAGCCCGCCAAAGCCAATCGCGCGGCCAGGCTTCCCATTTCCCGGCGTCGCCACCATCGTGCCCAGCCGGAGATCAGGACGATGGGAGTCCCTACATAGCTGGCGAGGATCAGCCAGACCTGGACTGCCCATTTCATTGCCGCTATAGTACTTGAGCTGCGCTGGTTTTTTTCTGCGTTCTGCGTCAGCGATTGCCGCCTGTCCGATCCCGCTGATAGACTGAATAGTTTGCCTGCTCGTTCCAAACTCCCCATTTAGGTTGTGTCATGAGTTCACAAGCTATCGATATCGCGATCGTCAGTGGCGCGCGCACGCCCATGGGCCGTTATTGCGGCAAATTGCGCGACTTTACCGCCATGGAGCTGGCTGCCGTGGCCAGCCAGGAGGCCATTCGGCGCTCGGGCGTGGAGCCCAAGGAGTTTGACCACGCTGTCTTTGGGAATGCCCAGCAGACCTCCGGCGATTCGCTCTACGGCGCTCGCCACGTTGCTCTCAAGGCCGGGCTGCCTATCGAGACGCCGGCCCTGACCGTGAACCGGCTATGCGGATCGGGGATGCAATCGTTGGTCAACGCGGCGCAGATGATCCAACTGGGCGAAGCCAGAACGGTCTTGGCCGGCGGGATGGAGTCGATGTCGCAAGCGCCGCACGTGATCAGGGGAGCGCGCTGGGGCCTCGGCCTGGGCGAAGGCAAGATGGAAGACTCGCTCATGGTTGCCTTGCTCGATACCTATTGCGGCCTGTACATGGCCAACAGCGCGGAACTTTATGCCGAGCAGCAGGGTATTACCCGCGAGAAGATGGACGAGTTCTCGCTGCAATCGCAGCAGAAGGCCGGTGCGGCACAAAACGCCTGTCGTCTAGCGGAAGAGATAACACCGGTCGCGCTCAAAAACAAAAAGGGTGAGCCCACAGGCGAGATGTTTGAGAAAGACGACCATCTGCGCCCGGAGACAACCATGGACGGCCTGGCCAAGCTCAAGCCCGCGTTCAGCAAGAACGGCACAGTTACCGCCGGCAACGCCAGCGGCATTGTCGATGGCGGCGCGGCGGTGGTCATGATGACGCTTGACCAGGCACAGAAGCGCGGCGCAAAGCCCATGGGACGGATCGTGAGCTGGGGGATCGCCGGCGTCGATCCGAAGATTATGGGCAGCGGTCCGGTGCCGGCTTCGCGGATGGCGCTCAAGAAGGCCGGACTCAAGCTCGAGGACATCGACCTCATTGAAGTCAACGAAGCTTTTGCCGGACAATACTTGGCGGTCGAAAAGGAGCTGGGTCTCGACCGGAGCAAGGTGAACGTGAATGGCGGCGCCATCGCACTCGGGCATCCATTGGGCGCGACGGGCACACGGCTGACCCTTACGTTGCTTTATGAGCTACGGCGGCGCAAAGCGAAGTACGGCCTAGCGACGGCTTGCATCGGCGGCGGGCAGGGAATCGCGATGGTTGTGGAGAATTTGCAGCGCTGAAGAACAATCTTTACCAGAGAGGACACAGAGGCGCACGGAGGAGGATCAAAGTCTCTTTCGGTCAGTCGATGCTCTGTCCAAGTGGAATGTTTCTTGAACAGTGCTGAAGCTTCAAGGCAACGCAGTGGTCCTCTGTGGTGAGAAATAAGGACTCAAAATGGAGATCAAGAAGGTTGGCGTTCTCGGCTGCGGGCTGATGGGGTCCGGTATCGCCCAAGTCAGCGCCACGGCCGGCTATCAAGTTGTGGTTCTAGAACAGGAGCAGAAGTTTCTCGACAAGGGCTTTGCCGGGATTGATAAATCTCTCGCCAAGTTCGCCGAGAAGGGAACGATCAAGGAACCGGCAGCGACTGTCCGCGCGCGGCTGAAGGGCGTGACCGATCGCAATGCCCTGGCCAATTGCGACATCATCATAGAAGCCATCATCGAGAACGTTGAAGAGAAGAAGAAGATGTTCTTCGCGTTGGACGGCATGGTCAAGAAAGACGCCATCTTCGCCAGCAACACCTCCTCGATCTCTATCACCGAAGTCGCCGCGGCGACGAAGCGTCCCGACAAGTTCGTCGGTTTGCATTTTTTCAATCCCGTTCCTTTGATGAAGTTGGTCGAGGTCGTGCGCACCATCGCCACCAGCGACCAGGTCTTTGAAAAGGCGTTTGAATTCGGCAAGAGCCTGGGCAAGGTGCCGGTCCGCACCAGCGACAAGACCGGGTTCATCGTGAACCGGCTGCTGGTACCGTATCTGCTCGACGCGATTCGTGCCTACGAAGAGGGCGTGGGCTCCATCCCCGACATCGACAACGCCATGAAGCTCGGTTGCGGCTATCCCATGGGGCCGTTCACGCTGCTGGACTTCGTCGGATTGGATACTACTTACTACATCACCCACGTAATGTTCGACGAGTTCAAGGAGCGCCGGTTCGCTTCGCCTCCACTTTTGAAGCGCCTGGTAATGGCCGGCTGGTACGGCCGCAAGACGGGTAAAGGCTTTTACGACTACAGCGATCCTAACAATCCGGCAGCTGCTTTCTAATCCCGAGCGGCGCGAGGGAACGCTATCGGCTTGCAAGCTTATTAGGTAACACGAAGTTGCCAAAGACCCATAGGGCGGCAACGGGAACGGATTTTTCCGCTTCCCCTGGTAAGGCTGGCGGTGATAGGGTTCCCTCGTTTCGCTCGGGATAAAGAAAAAATGATCAAAGGCATCACCACAATTCGGAAGACGCGTGATCGCGAAGAGTTCGAGGCTCTCAAAGAGATCTTTGACTCGTTGGGATTCGAGCGCGGGACAGAATGGCAGCATGCCGGCAGCCGGGGAAGTTATTTCCTTGCGCCCGTGGGCAAGCTGGAGGTGATCGAGGGCAGAGGAAATTTTCCTGTCGACGTTTGGGTCGAGGTCAGCGATCTGGACTCAGTTTCCCAGCTCTTGAAGACCAAAAAGGTCCGCTTTGTTTCGGATATCCAAGACACGGATTGGGGTGGTCGCGTCCTGGTGGCTGAGCCGGCTAAGGGGATAAAGATCGCCTTCTGGCAAAAAGATCGCCCGGACAATGTCGCGGTCGAGGGAGAGTTGAACGCCCGAGGAATGCGATTCGCCATCGTAGTCGCGCGTTGGAATTCGTTCATCACGGAACGCTTGCTGCAAGGTGCGCTGGATGGGCTGCGGCGCAGTGGATGTCGTGGTCAGGACATCACCGTGGCGCGAGTGCCCGGCTCGTTCGAGATTCCGTCGCAAGCCAGGTCGTTGGCCGAGACCGGCAAATACGACGCCATCATTACCCTGGGTTGCTTAATTCGCGGCGAGACTACACACTATGAGCACATCGCCAACGAGGTCACGCGGGGGATTGGCCAGTCGGCACAAGAAAGCGGTGTGCCTCACACGTATGGCGTTTTGACATGCGAAAGTCTGGAACAGGCCTTGGATCGAGCGGGATTGAAAGCGGGGAACAAGGGCTTTGAAGCGGCGATCTCGGCGATCGAAATGGTCCGCTTGAAGCGAAAGACCGGCCGCAAGCTAGCTGCAAAGAGACCAGGCAAGCGCAAGTAGACATGGGAACCCGGCGCAAATCACGCGAGCTTTGCATGCAAATGCTTTTCCAATGGGACATGGGAAAGCAGACGCCGGAACACGTCCGCAAGACCTTCTGGGCAGAGCGCACGGAAGTTGAACCAGAGACGCGCGGATTTGCCGATGATCTTTTCCAGCTGGCCGTGGAACGTCATCCGGAAATCGACGAGCTGATCCAGAAGCACGCGCAACACTGGCGCGTCGAGCGGATGGCAACCGTCGATCGCAACGTTCTGCGCACCGGCGTAGCCGAGTTTCTCGGTTTTCGCGATACGCCCAAGGCCGTGGTGATCAATGAGGCTTTGGAAATCGCCCGCAAATTTTCTGCGCCGGAATCAGTGCAGTTCATCAACGGCGTGCTGGATTCGATAGGCAAAGAGCTTGCCGGCGGTCGCGAATCCACGCGAGTCGGCACCACCTAAGAGCTCATCGAACGCCGCGTTCCGCTTACGATGTTAAAATGATTGTTCCACCACATTAAAGCCCACGCATCAGGCCAATAGCAGGCAGGTTTGAAAAACAGTTCCATCACTTACGCCGACAGCGGAGTCAATATCGACCGCGCCGACCGCGCCAAGCAGCGCATCAAGTATCTTGCGCACCGGACCTTCACTAAAGGTGTGGTCAGCGAGATCGGCGGTTTCGGCGGAATGTTCGCCATTGACAGGAAAAAGTTTCGTGAACCGGTACTGGTCTCGAGCGTTGATGGCGTCGGCACAAAACTCAAAGTGGCGTTCATGACCAAGGTGCATCACACGGTGGGTGGCGACTTGGTGAACCACTGCGTCAACGACATTGCTGTCCAAGGCGCGACGCCCCTCTTCTTCATGGATTATCTGGCCACGGGCACGCTCGACCCGGATGTCGCGGAAAAGGTTGTGGAAGGAATCGCCGAAGCCTGCCGGCACAATGGCTGTGCGCTCATCGGGGGTGAAACCGCGGAGATGCCCGGCTTCTATGCGGAAGGCGAATACGATCTCGCCGGGTTCATCGTTGGCATTGCCGACAAGAGCAAGGTCATCACCGGAGCCAACGTGAAGGTTGGCGACTTGCTGATTGGACTGCCTTCCAACGGCTTGCATACCAATGGCTACTCGCTGGCGCGCAAGTTGTTTTTTGACGTTGCCAAATACACACCTGAGACCTACGTCAACGATCTACACGCGAAAGCCGGCGAAGAGCTGCTGAAGTCGCACAAGAGCTACTGGCCGGTTCTGCGCAAATTGATCGACAGCGAGCTGGTCCACGCGCTGGCTCACATCACCGGGGGTGGCATCACCGATAATCTACCCCGCGTTTTGCCCAGGGGGACGGCGGCTGTGGTGGAGCTGGGTTCGTGGCCGGTCTTGCCGGTGTTCCATCACATGCAGAAGATCGGCAACGTGCCCCACGATGACATGATGCGCACCTTCAACATGGGGATCGGCATGGTGCTGGTGGTGCCCGCCAACAAGTTCAAGCGAGTGCAGAGCCTGATCGAAAAGCGCGGTGAAAAACCCTACCTGATCGGCCGCATCGTTAAGGGCGACCGCAAGGTGCTCTACGCCTGAACGCATGACTGCGCGGAAAAAACTTGGCATCCTCCTTTCCGGACGCGGCTCGAATTTTGAGGCCATTGCCGATTCGATTCAATCCGGCCGTTTGCCGGCAGAAATCGCAATCGTCATCTCTAATCGAGCCGACGCCCCCGGCCTTGAATCTGCTCGACGCCGCGGACTAAATACGAAGCTCATTCCCTCCAAGGGCCGGCAGAGAGAAGAGCACGATGCCGAAGTCATCACGGCGTTGAAAGACGCGGGAGTCGACCTGGTCTGCCTGGCAGGTTACATGCGGTTGCTATCGCCTGAGTTCGTGCGCGCTTTTCCGAATCGCATACTCAACATCCATCCGTCGTTGCTCCCAGCTTTCCCTGGGCTGGATGCCCAGAAGCAAGCAATCGAATATGGCGCCAAGGTGTCCGGCTGTACCGTCCACTTTGTGGACGAGCACCTGGACAACGGGCCGATCATCTTGCAAAAGACGGTTCCTGTGCTCGAGGGAGATGACGAAGAAACGTTAACTGCACGCATCCTTGAGCAGGAGCACGTGGCGTACACTGAAGCGCTCCAGATGCTGCTGTCCGGCGAATTTGAAGTGCAGGGAAGAAAAGTAGTTCGCAAGTAGGCAGGTGCTTCTGACTATGCTGAAGGTAAAACTACTCAATCCGGCTGCCAAGGCGCCGACAGTGGCGCATCCAGGTGAAGACCTCGGATATGACATTTTTGCAGCCGAGACTCTGACCATCGCGCCGCGCGGCTATGCTCGAGTTTCGACGGCAATCGCCGTCGAGTGCACCTCCCCTGCCGGCGAGGCGATGGGAGCTCTACTTCGCGATAAGTCGTCCATGGCCTCACGTCGTCTCGCGCTGACCGGCGGCGTGATCGATGCCGGCTATCGCGGAGAGATTAAAGTGTTGCTGGAGAATCTCGGCGAAGAACCCGCCGTGATCCACGCCGGCGACAAAATCGCCAACCTGATTCCGTATCCGGTGCTGACCGGTGAGGTGAGAGTGGTGGATGGTCTTGGCGAATCAAGCCGCAAGACGCGCGCGTTCGGATCGAGCGGAAAGTAGTGCTTAGCTCACAAATTATTGTAGAGCGGTTTCGGAGTTTGTATATTCCATACAATCGGCGACCGTGTCATTTCGAAGCCGAAGGGCGAGAAATCGGCTCCGCCCAAGGCCCAGCGGGAACAGATCCTTCTCCCGCTTGGCGGGATCAGGATGACACTCCCTTTGATGCCTTGCTGTTGGTCTACACCTTACGTTGAATTGCAATAGCCTTGTGATCAGGCGGTTCGGGCCAAAGTGAGGCCCGTCGATTTGACACCTGTTCTCTATAATCACACTGATGCCAAATTTTCCCCCTGTTGACGAACAACTCGCCTACATCAAGAAGGGCGCGGCGGAGATCATCCGCGAATCTGAGCTGCGCGAGCGGTTGGAAAAATCCCTCAAGACCGGAAAGCCGTTGCGGGTGAAGACCGGCTTTGATCCGACGGCGCCGGACCTGCACTTGGGCCACACCGTCCTGCTACGCAAGATGAAGCACTTTCAGGACTTAGGGCACACCGTGATCTTCCTCGTCGGCGACTTCACGGGCATGATCGGCGACCCCACGGGCCGCTCGGTCACTCGCCCGCCGCTGACACGGGAAAACATTGACCGCAACGCCGAGACGTACAAAGCGCAAGTATTCAAGGTGCTCGACCGTGAGAAGACCGTAGTGGACTTCAACTCACGCTGGTTTTCCAAGATGACTGTTGAAGATATGTTCCGGCTGCAGGCCAAGTTCACACTGTCGCAGATGCTTGAGCGAGAAGAGTTTCACAAGCGCTTTCACGAAGAAAAGCCGATTCACATGCACGAGATGCTGTACTCGATCTGCCAGGGATACGATTCCGTGGCGCTGGAAGCGGATGTAGAGCTGGGCGGCACCGACCAGAAGTTCAACCTGCTAATGGGCCGCGAGTTGCAAAAGGATTACGGCCAGCCCTCGCAAATTGTGCTGACCACGCCGTTGCTTGAAGGTACGGACGGCGTGCAGAAGATGTCAAAGTCTTACGGCAATTACATCGGCATCAACGAGCCGCCGCAGGAGATTTACGGGAAGGTCCTGTCGATCTCTGATCCTTTGATGTGGAGGTATTACGAGTTGCTGACGGATGTGAGCGTGGCGGAAATCGAGCGGATGAAGGCTCACGATCATCCAATGGACGCAAAGAAAGCATTGGCGCGAAGGATTGTGCAGGACTTCCATTCAGAGTCAGCTGCTAAAGAGGCCGATGCCAATTGGGCAAAGCAGTTTCAGAAAGATGAGGTGCCGGAGAATGTGGAGACCGTTGCGGTCAAAATTGGCGCTGTCACGAGCGAAGGGAGTGTACCCTTCAATATTGTGGTGCTCGAGGGAGGGAGAAACCTTGCGGATGTGGTCGAGGGTCCTTATTACATCCGTTTGGACAAACTCCTGCGTGAAAGCGGGCTTGCGGATTCGGCCAGCGACGGAGTTAGAAAGGTCAAGCAGAATGCGGTCCACATTGAAGGCCGGCTGGTGAACTCCATGATTTTTGGAAAGCACATTCCTGTGCAAATTGCTGTTAGAGTCGGCAAGAGGGTGAAGAATGTCCTTATAGTCAAATGAGCTGGAGCGCAGGCGCCCCCGCCTGCGTTCGAGATTTTCAAAACGCAGCCGGGGGCGGCTGCGCTCCATAAGTCTAGGTAGACAATCGGTTTAAACATTCAGCTTCGATAGAAGTCTGGTGCAAGAATGACCACTTTTTATCGCCGAAATCTGCCGCACATGGAGAAGCCCGGTGCGACCTATTACGTGAGCTTCAGCACGCGTAGAGAGTTCATCCTGCCGGAAGACGCTAGGACACTAATATTTGACCATTGTCTGTTTGAGAACGGGCGAAAAGTACATCTACACGCATTTGTCGTCATGCCAGATCATGTGCATATGCTATTTACTCCTTTACTAAATGAGAAGGGTGAAGCGTACCCACTTGCCGAGATCATGAATGGCATTAAGGGAGCGTCGAGTCACAGCGTGAATAAGCTGCTCGGACGCAAGGGAGCGCTTTGGGAGGCGGAATCTTTCGACCGCATGACTCGATCTGACGGAGATTTCGAGTTCCGGCTCTTGTACATTGTCGAAAACCCAATTGCTGCCGGCTTAGCACGCGGCCCTAATGATTACCGTTGGGCTTGGCGGGAATCAACGCAGCCGAGGGCGGCTGCGCTCCCTAATCCCAAGTGAATGCCGCCGTGCGGTGCTAAACTGATTTAGACCTCTAATGTGGAGGGTGCGAAACGTTTCTTGACCTTGAACCCTATTTGGGGTGGAATAAAGGGCTATGACCAAAGCCGACCTGATTGAAGAAGTCTCACGCCTGGCGGAACTTACGCGGAAGGACAGCGAGATCATTGTAGAAACCATTTTTGAGAGCGTGGTGCGCTCTTTGCGCGCCGGTGACAAAATTGAGATTCGCGGCTTTGGCAGTTTTCGAACGCGGCAGCGCAAGCCACGCGTGGGCCGTAACCCCAAGACCGGCACCCGCGTAGAGGTTCCCGCGAAGAAGATTCCCTATTTCAAGCCCAGCAAGGAATTGAAGGACGTGATTAATCACGGCGGGGCTGCGGCTGCCGCCTCCGGCCCCCACGCCGGTTCCACCGAGACCCACTAGATTTTCTCGACCGCTAGGGTTTGATTCCAACGACGGCCATCATGCGTCCGGTGCGGCCCTGTTCCGCACGGTGGGAAAAGAACTTTCGGGTGTTGCACGCAGTGCATTCACCGGAAACCGTGATCTGCTTTTCCGGCACCCCCGCCGCGACCAGCTGGCGGCGATTGGCTTCGCTCAAGTCCAAGTGAAGCCGGGCGCACAAGTCGCCATGGCCTGGGGCGCGAGCGTTGAGGAAAAGTAGCGGGTACTTTTCGTGCACCGGATCGGACTCCTGGACTTCATGGAACAGTTTTCCGGCATAGACGAATTGTGATTCGAACTGTGTCCTCAGCTCCTCGCCAACGGCATAGCAGCATTTTTGTATGCCGGGACCGATGGCACCATAAATGTCTTGCACACGAGAGCCGAACTCATGTCGCATCGCTCCAACGCCTTTCTCGACAATGCGCTTGACCGTCCCTCGCCAGCCTGCGTGGAAGGCGCCCACTACTCTGTTTCGTCTGTCGACAAGGACGACAGGCAAACAATCCGCCGTCAAGACCGCGATTGCGATGCCGGCTACATTGGTGATCAGACCATCGCCAGTCAGAGACTCGACAGGCGGCGTACGGAGGATGTGAATGATGTCGGAATGGATTTGTCGATTGGTAATCAGCGGCCACGACACTTTTCGTGTGCCCGCACCAAGAGTATGCAGCAACCATTTTCGGTTTGCCTCGACGTGATCCGTGTCATCTTCCTTGGTAAAGCCGAGGTTAAGCGATCGACGTTCGTAACATGTCGTCGTGCCGCCCGGACGAGTACTGAATCCGTGCACTAGCCACGGCATTTTGCTGAGTGGCGCAGCACGAAGTACCAATGGTTTATGCTCAGAGGAGGCGGGTTTCGGGGTCCCCGGCACGCGCGGTTTTCGCGTGCTGGGGTGGAGCGCGGGACGCTTAGCTACGGTTGCCACATGCTCATTGTACTGGAAGAGAATCGGGCGCAAAGTTAGGATCGACGGCCAATTCCTCGCTGTTTTCGCTCGTCGCTCATGCAGCGCCACGCTCAGCTCGGAGAAGCGGGTTATGAAGGACCACTCAGTTCTTCGCGTTGCTACATACAACACCCACAAGGGCCGAGGGATCGACGGACGGATACGCCCTTCCCGCGTGGCGGAGGTGCTGCGCGAATTTGACGCGGATGTTATCGCCCTCCAGGAGGTCGTAAGCTTGACCGGCGGACGCCGGGAACAAAATCAGGCGCAGTACCTCGCGGATACCGTTGGGTTTGAGTTTCGCATTGGCGAGACGCGCAAGCTGCGTGGAGCCGCTTACGGTAACGTGGTGCTAAGCCGTCTTCCGGTAAAGCAAGTCGAGATCTACGATCTTACGGCATCGCGCCGCGAGCCGCGTGGCTGCATCCGTTGCGATGTGGAGGTGGCGCACGGCAAGATTGTTCATGTCTTTAACATTCACCTCGGCACGGGATACTTGGAGCGGCGCAAGCAGGCACACATGCTCATGAGTCGCGACGTGCTCTTGGCGCCGTCTTTGAGGCATCCCCGCTTGTTGCTGGGTGACTTCAACGAGTGGACGCGTGGGCTGGTCTCGCGGTTGATGCAGGCGGAATTTGAAAGCGTCGACATTCAACTCCATCTGAACCGCCGGCGCACCTATCCTGGGGTTTTGCCATTCATGCATCTGGATCACATGTACTTCGATCGCCAGCTGGTGCTGGAAGAGTTCTCTTTGCACCGCAGCCGCAAAGCCCTGGTGGCCTCGGATCATCTGCCCCTTCTTGCAGCATTCCGCTTAAGCGGAAAGTAGAGTTGTGTCCTCTTGACTGACCCTGACTAAGTCGGCATTCGCGGACCCCCGTTAAATTAGCCAACTCGAAGGCAGCAACTTGCATCTGAACTAGTTTGTGCCCAGGTTGATAGACCTCATGGGCGAGCGCCGCTTATGTTGGAGGTTGACAGCTAAGGCTGCAGGCGGGTAAGGTCTGCACTAGCAAAAAGCGGATGGCTACTGCCAAGATGCATTTTCAATCTCCGCGCCGGAGGCGTGACGCGGCACAGGACCAGGAAGCAACGCTTCGAGTGCTTCGCCTGGAGCGCTCCGCTGAAGTTCTGCCCGTTCTAGTCGAGGAGATTGTTGCCCTGGGTCATCCCCGGGCGGCAGTTCTGGAAATCAAAGGAGACAGCGAGGAAGTTGTGCCGGTTGCCACGGCGAACTGGTCTTTACCAGGACTGGCTCAGCTTATCGAAGAAATGCGCGATCCCTCGGGACTGCTGGCTCGCGTACGGATGGCCAATCCGGGCGCCCTGATTCAAAACCTGCCCCCTGATCGTGCGCGGAGTCTTCAGCTCATGCTGTATTCGAGTTCGAACCCCTGTGCAGAGGCCGCGCCTGCCGATGCCGAGAGTTGCTTGGCTTTAAAAAACATGGACCTGGCAAGGAGACCGCCCCGACGGCAGCAGCAATGTTCCGTCTGTGGGGTTTGGGGATACGTCATGGTCGCCGTGGTTGAGCTTCGCCCCGATCACACGCAAACAGATTGTCTAGCATTAAGCGATCTCGTCCGTTCCGCTAATCAACACCTCTCGCGTCTGACCAAAGTGGACCAATACCGTAAACGCATCGGCGAGCTCGAATCTATGTTGGCAGACAAAAGCGTAAGTCTAGGCGCGAGGCTGGAAGAGGAGTTCTTGACTGGGGTGCAGCACCTATCGATGGTGCAGACCAAAGCGCAGGTCGAGCGCCGCATGCTCGAGATCGAGAAGTTCGCTTCAGCCGGGCGCCTTGCCGCAACCATCGCCCATGAGGTCAACAACCCCATGGAGGCGATCAAGAATGCGGTCTACCTGCTGGCCGGAGTGATTCCGGAAAGTTCCTTGCCGGTGTACAACATCCTCAAATCAGAGACGGAGCGCGTCGCCCGGGTGGTTCGGCAGATGCTTGGACTCTATCGCGACACGGAGCCTGTGAAGCCGGTCAGCGTGAACACCATTATCGAAGACACGCTGCTCCTGCTGAACCGCCAACTGCAGCGCGCTAGCGTACAGGTCGAGGCCGAACTGGGAGTGCTGCCAGATGCCTTTATTGCAGCCGATCAGATCCGGCAAGTCCTCTCCAACCTGGTCATCAACGCGCGCGACGCCATGCCGGTTGGAGGTAAATTGCGCATCCGCAGCCGGCACGTCATCGGTCGCAATCCTGCAAGCAGCTGGATCAGGATTCTGGTGGCGGACAGCGGAACCGGGATCCCTCGCGAGATCATCGGCGACATTTTCGAACCGTTTGTCACCACCAAAGGTGGCGGGGGCACTGGCCTGGGACTATGGATCGTCAAGGGGATTATCCAGAACCACGGCGGTAAGATTGCTGTCAGGAGCAAAGTGGGCCTGGGGACAGTTTTCAGAATCGATCTGCCCATCGCTAAGCCGTGATTGCTGATCGCAAGTACCGCGTCCTAGTCGTGGATGATGAAGCATCGGTCCTAACTACATACCGCCTGATTTTGGAGCGCCACGGATATGAAGTGGTAGCGTGTCCCACATCGCGGGAGGCTCTGGATGCGCTGGCGGAAAGCAATTTTGACAGCGTGCTGTGCGACTATTCTTTGGAAGAAGATCACACCGGATTTGAAGTCATCCTGGCAGCCAGAGAGCGTGATGCTGCCGTTCCCGCCGCTTTGTTGACAGGCTACGCCACCAAGGAGACAGCCGAAGAAGCCGCCAGCCAAAACATCAACATCATGTTCAAGCCTATCGATATTGAAGAGTTCTTGAACACGACTTCCCGGATGGTACGACGAGAGCGTTAAGCCTCGGTTTCATTCGTAGCCGCGAACAAAAAAGCCCGGCGCACAAAGCGCCGGGCAAATTGTTTCGGTTGGGCTTACGTTAGAAGGTGAACCGAGCTCCGAACTCACCGATGAACGCACGTGGCAAGGTGCTGCTCGTCGGATTGATGAACCCAGCCGGGTTGCCAAATCCCGAGTTTGGGGTTGCCGCCGCCTTGTTGGAGTTTAGCGTAGCAACTGTGTTATCGAAGTCATTGCCATAGTTGGCATGGTTGAACAGGTTGAACGCCTGGAAGATCAATTGGAGATTACGGTGTTCACCCAGCTTGATGTTCTTAGCTAACCGGGCATCCACGTCATAGTATGGGTCGCCGCGTAGCGAGTTGTATGGCACGATGTGGCAGTTTCCGGAGTAGTAACACGCAGCTTCCGCCAGGTCCAATCTGGGTTTCCCGCTAACAGAATCGACCAGAGGCGTCAACTTCGTAGCAGAGAGCAGATCGATCGGATTGGCGTTGGTTACGATCAGGGCTCCGGCAGAGCTGCCGCCGCCGAGGTTCAACATGTTATTCCCTGAGACAGCAAGATAGGGCCGCGCAGATCCCACCTGGAGAATTGGAGACGCTTCCAAGCCCCAGGGCAGATGGGCAGTGCCGGCCAATGTCAGGTGGTGCCGTTCATCGTTGAATGCCGGGCCGAATTCATTTGGACTGAACGGGTTCCGTGGATCGCGGGGGTAGTAACGGAACGAGCCGCCATCTTCATCGTAGCCCACGGCACGGGCCAGTGTGTAATTCGCGATCAGATCAACTTTATGGAATCCACGCTGGCGATAGCTGATGTTCATGCCATCGTAGCGCGAACGCCCAGCCGCGGTTTCGTCACGCACGCTCCCCAGACCAGGCACGCCTGCCGCCTTGAATGCGGCATCGAAAGGCCGGAAGAAGCCGCCGGCGGCACCGGTTCTCGATACAGTGGTGATGTTATTGGGATCAACCGGAATATTGGGGTCGAGGTTGATGGTCTTGTTCTCGTGCAAGCTGAGCACGTGAACGTACTCGGCTTCAATTACAGACTTCGAAGTGATCGACCAGGTGTAGCCGCCGTTGAACTCCTCGGTTACCGGGGTGCGATAGTTGGGATCCATAATGCGCCCGGTTGAACCGGGGTTCAGCGCGCCCGAGGGAGCCGGAATCGTCGGCAGCGGATCCTTTCCAAGGCGCCAGACGCTCAATGTGCAGGGAGAAACCGCTGGAGAGCCGCAAGAGGCTACTCCGGGCACAATGTCGGTGGGATTGCCGATCGTGAAGGCCGTCTGGAAGATGGTTGCGTTGCTCTGTTGCTCCATGAACAAGGGGATGTTCTGGAAGGTGTTGTCGTAGTACATTCCGAAACCGCCGCGAACAACGTGTTTGCCGCTGCCGTTCAGATCGTAAGCGAACCCGACGCGCGGACTAAAGCCTTTGCTGTAGTCGGTCGCCTTCTTCGCTACCAAACTGGCTGCCAGCGGGCTGAACGGCGCGGCCGCCTGCAGTTTTTGGAAGGTGCGGCTGTTGGCGATATCCGAGCCGCCAACAAAGTCGAAGTCTTTGTCCCAGCGTAAGCCGAGATTAACGGTCAGGCGACGGGTCATCTTCCAGTCATCCTGGAAGTAGAATCCGAGCTGCTTCGCATCCTTGATGATGAAGGTGGGGTCGCCCACCGCAATGCTCATGCCTTGAACCAAACCAGGATTCGAAAATCCGCCCGGCACTGCCAGGATTTGACTGGGCAACTGTCCGTAATCAATCTCCAGCGTCGGATTGAACTCGAAGAAGCCGCCCATGAACGGTGTCCAGATGTAGTCAAACCCGGTCTTGAAAGTGTGCCTGCCAACCGTCTTGCTCAGGTCGTCCTTGAACTGATATTTACGCTGAATGGACTGCTGAGGCACATTGGTGTTGGTGCCGAACTGGATACCTTTGGGGAAAGTGAAAAGCGGCGCACGCGTGGTACTGTCAATCAGGTTGTTCCAATACTGGAATCCAAGTGTAGCCTGATTGATCAGCGAGGGACTGAGTGCAGAGTTCACAGTAAGGTTGGCAACCTGCAGGTGGTTGACGGTAAAGTTTCCTTCCGTCAAATCAAACAATGAACCGCTCTGGTCGTTCAGGCTGTTGTTGGCCTGAGTGGATACGGAGAAGTATGCGGAATGCTTGTTGTTGATCGCCCAGTCCAGCCGCCCGTTGAGGCGGTTCTCGTAGAACGGTGTTGGGATGGTAGAGGCAGGTTGCGCTCCCAGGTTGGTCACCAGTTGCAGCTGGGTGAGAGCGAGCGGTGATTCGGCGATCGAGGTTTGCTCGCGCTGCCGCTCCATCGCGAAAAAGGCGAACAGCTTGTCTTTCTTGATCGGTCCGCCGATAGAGCCGCCAAAAAATTGCCGTTCGTAGGGCGGATTGGCAGGAGAAGTGGTTCCATCCCCATTCGCCACTTTTTGGTCTGCGTTGAACGCCTGCTCGCGGAAGAACCCAAATGCCGAACCGTGGTATGCGTTGGTTCCCGACTTGGTGATCACGTTGATGGCGGCACCTGACGAGCGCCCATTGACCGCCGAGAAGCGCTGCGTCGAAACCTGGAACTCTTGAACCGCCTCAGCGGGCAGCTGCATGACTGGCCCGCCGACTGTGTTGTCCTTGTTGTCAACGCCGTTGACGGTTACGTTCACGTTCCGCCCCCCGTCACCGTTCACTGACAAGATCGCATAACGGTTTTTAGTGGGATCATAGGAGTCTGCCGCTTTGACACCCGGCGCAAGGTACGCAAGATCGGCGATATCGCGTCCGATCAGCGGCAAGTCGGTGATCTGCTCCGGCGTGATATTCGTGCTGACGTCGGTTTTTGTCTGGTCCACCAACGGCGCGGTGGCGGTGACTTCAATGGTTTCGCTCACGGTACCGGGTGTCAAGGCGAAATTCTGCGTCGTGGCAGCCCCTACCAGCAGCTGTACGTCTTTGGCTTCCGCTGCGGCAAACCCTGCGGCGCTGACTTTAACGTTATAAATGCCGGCTGGCAGCTGTTCAAAGCGGTATTCGCCGGCCTCATTAGTCTTGGCGGTGCGCGTGGCACCAGTCTCTTTGCCGGTAACGGTGACCTGTGCCTTGGTGATGACGGCCTGTGACTTATCTGCAACTGTACCTTGCAGGCTGGCGCTTGCGGTAGCCTGGCCCCATAGGCTCGTTGAGCCAAGGAGCAGCAGACAGCCGAGAGCAGCCCATACCGATAGTTTCCTCTTCATGTTTCCTTCTCTCCTCTTCGGTTGATTGTGGCTTTTCTAGAACCGGGGTGTTGGTGGGTCCACGATCAGATCCGCCAAAGCGGTGACTTGCTTACGAGTCCCCCGATTACTGAAAACCAACTGGGGAACAATGCCCACCCCAAGCGGTTTTTCAGTTGTTACTCTTGCTTTGTTGTGTCATCTAGAAGAGCAATTCTCGTGCCGGAACTCTGAATCCCCTGAATGCACTATCCAGAGGCTGCTGGGATTGAAAACATTGAAGTTATGTGCACTTCATGGCTGGGCTACCCGGGGCGAATATTTCAAATTTAGGGAGCAGATTCTAAAAACAGTATTCGCTCTACGAGCAAACGTATGTTCTTGTTTAAAAACGGCCATTCCTGTTGGTCGAACGTCATTACAGATTCGAGAAGAGATCAAGCGCGCAACAGTATGTGGACCTGGTGCTCGAAAACGAGCCCGCAACGCGGTATTATCTTGTGTTGCCCATGTCCACAACTTCAGCTACATCCCGTCCGCAGGCGCACGGCTTTCGAACCCACGACTTTCAAACGGACGACCCAAGTCTGCTGCCCATTGCCAACAAGGTTTTGGCCCGCGAACGACTCAGCTTGGATGACGCTGTGTTGCTCTATCGCTCTCCGGACATCCTGGCGATCGGTTGGCTTGCCAACCACGTCCGCGAGCGGATGCACGGCAATGTGACGTATTTCAACGTTAATCGGCATATCAACCCGACGAATGTCTGCGTGGCCGCGTGCCGGCTGTGCGCGTTTGGACGCAAGAAAGACGCTCCCGGCGCTTACACTATGGCGCTGGAGGAAGCGTTCGCAACAGCAGCATCCGGCTACAGCGAAGCCGTCACCGAGTTTCACATCGTTGGTGGGTTGCACCCTGATCTGCCGTTCCAGTACTACCTGGATCTCATCTCGGGTCTGAAGGCGCGGTTTCCGCAGGTCCATCTCAAGGCGCTGACCATGGTCGAGATTGCCTTTTTGGCCAAGCGGGCCAAGCTCTCGATTGAAGAAACTCTGCGCCAGCTCAAGCAAGCGGGCCTGGACTCATTGCCCGGCGGCGGCGCTGAGATCTTCAATGAACGCGTGCGTCGAGTGATCTGCGACCACAAGATCGATGGCGACCAGTGGCTGGATACCGCGCGCACTGCCCACAAGCTTGGCTTGAAATCGAATGCCACGATGCTGTACGGCCACATCGAGAATGAAGAAGACCGGGCTGACCACCTGTTGCGCTTGCGCGCGCTGCAGGACGAAACCCATGGCTTCCAGACTTTCATCCCGCTGGCGTTCCACCCAGCCAACACGCCCTTACAGCACCTGTTCACTACCACCGGCATGCTGGATGTCAAGCAGATCGCCATCGGCCGTCTGGTGCTCGATAACTTCCCGCACATCAAAGCCTATTGGCAAATGCTCTCACCCAAGATCGCGCAGATCTCCTTGCGCTTCGGCGCCGACGATCTTGACGGCACGGTGATCGAAGAAAAAATCTACCACGATGCCGGCGCCACTACGCCGCAAGGCCTGGTGCGCAAAGAACTGGAGCGACTGATTCGCGAAGCCGGCCGCGACCCGGAGGAACGCGACACCATGTATCGCCCGGTGATCAGGACGGAAACTTCGTTTCGGATCTCTGTGTAAGAAAAACCTCACGCGGATTTACGCTGATGAACTCGGATTGGGATCAGTCAAACCTTCTTACGTCCAACGAACAATTTCCATTTCCTCAAGAGTGTCATCCTGAGGCCCGGCGCTAACGCCCGCCTCTCCCTATCCGTCATTCGACTGCGCTCAGGGCAGGCTCTGCGGCCTCAGAATGACACTTCGGCTGGAGAAAGGCCACTCCTCCGATGCTTTAATCCGCGTTCATCCGCGAAAATCCGCGGTAAGGTTTTAGTTTCCGAACACTCGCGCGAAGATCTTATCCACATTTCTTAGCTGGCGCTTCAGACTAAACGCCTGTTCCAGCTGTTTGAGCGGAACCTTGGAGGTGATCCCTGGATCGTTCATCACCAGTTCCCGAAAATTCAAATCTTCTTTCCAGGCGCGCATGGCGTGGCCCTGCACAAGACGATAGGCGTCTTCGCGCGACATGCCATGCTCAGCCAGATCGAGCAATAACTGGCCGCTAAAAACGAGGCCCCCGGTCGATTCCAGGTTCTTGAGCATGCGTTTGGGATAGACCAGCAGAGTATCGATCAGGTTGGTGGTCTTGTTGAGCAGATAGTCCACCAGAATGGTGGAATCGGGCAGGATCACGCGCTCCACCGAGGAATGCGAAATATCTCGCTCGTGCCAAAGGGCTACATTCTCAAACGCGGCCTGGGTGTTGGCTCGCACGACGCGCGCCAGCCCGGAAATCTGTTCGCAAGTAACCGGGTTGCGCTTGTGGGGCATTGCCGATGAGCCTTTCTGCTTCTCGCTGAAGTACTCTTCAGCCTCGCGAACCTCCGTGCGTTGCAGATGGCGGATCTCGGTGGCAATCTTGTCCAGCGTTGAAGCGATGGTCGCAAGCGTGGCAACGTAGTATGCATGACGGTCGCGCTGGATTACCTGTGACGAAATCGGCACCGGCTCCAGCCCCAGACGGTGGCAGATCTTTTCCTCCATTTCCGGCTCAAGATGAGCGAACGAACCCACGGCGCCGGAGAGCTTGCCCACGCGCATCTCCGCAGCCGATCGTTCAAACCGGGAGATGTTGCGCTCGGTCTCCGTGTACCAGTTGGCCAGCTTCAGCCCGAAGGTCGTTGGTTCGGCATGAATGCCGTGGGTGCGGCCGATGGTCGGCGTGTGCTGGAACTCGCGCGCGCGCCGAGCCAGCACATCTTTGAGCTTTTTCAGATCGTCCAAGATGATCCGGGAGGCTTCCTTGATCTGCAGGGCCTGGGCCGTATCCACTACGTCGTTTGATGTCAGGCCATAATGCAGCCAGCGCGCCTGCGGCCCTACCTTTTCCGCGACCGCCGTCGTAAAAGCGATCACGTCATGCTTCACTTCGCTTTCGATCTCGTGAATGCGCTTGACGTCAAAATCACCGCGGTCCGCAATCGCCTGGGCGGCATCTTGCGGAACCAGGCCGGCTTCGGCGAGCGTGAGGCTTGCGGCAATTTCCACCTGAAGCCAGCAACGAAACTTGTTTTCATCACTCCAAATTCGCCCCATTTCCGGGCGGGTGTAACGAGGAATCAATGGCGCTCCTTACCGTCTGTGGCACGAGATGAGGGGAACCATCGATGATAAATGCGCCAAGCAGCTTGCGCCAATGGCGGGCTTGGCAGCCCTCGCTTCTCTGGCCCATAATGACAGTCATTTGGGGGGGACGTCTAAATAGTTAGGGATTTCTAGTGGATCCAAATTCTTTAGCCGCGGGCTAAAAAAACGCGCTAGAGGACGCGGGTGTCTTCGAGTTGGATTGTCGTTGAGCTGGAGTTGTCTTGATATATCGTGAGGCGAAAATGAGCAAGGGCAAGAGCGCGGGCCTTCTGGATGCTGAATATGTTGCGTTGGCGGAGTTCCGCTACCAGTTGCGCCGGTTTTCGCGAAGGATGGAAGAGCAGGTAAGAGGGATGGGCGTGAACCCGCAGCAGTATCAGGTGGTCCTGGCTGTGCGCGGGCTTCCTCCAGGGCAGGCGCCGACCGTTGGCCGGCTGGCGGAGCGCATGCAACTGAACCATAACAGCATGGTGGAGCTGGTCGACCGATGCGAGCACGCCGGCTTATTGGAGCGAACACGGTCGGATGCTGACCGGCGTCACGTCACCATGACCATCACCAGCCGCGGGGAAGCGTTGTTGCGCAAACTCGGCGCTGCCGCAAGGGAGGAACTGCGAAGTAGCGGCCCATCACTGGTAGAAGCCGTTCTACGCCTGACCAAACCCGTTCCTAGCACGAAGCGGGAACGAGGGAGATCCTCATAAAGCCGCCCAAAGCCCAGCGGGAGCGGATCCTTCGGCTACGCCTCCTAATGAACATCCTTGGTTATCGGCCCAAGGCTTTAAACGCGGAGACGCGGAGGCGCGGAGGCGCGGAGAACGATCTAGTCGGAGGTTGGCCAATTACGTTCCCAACAGAGCCATCGTCATCGTGGCCCAAACCTGCCAAACTTTCTCCGCGTCTCCGCGTTTAAGACCTCTTTTCGGCGAAGATGAAGAAGTTTTGCATCGAAGCCCTTCACGCACACATCTGTGAGCTGCCCGTCCCGGACGGCGGAGGAGAGGTGCATGCAAGAAACGCCCCAGCAGTACACGCAACGTATGTTGAGTTATAGCGAAGGCAAAGAGCCCTTACGCCTGCAACAAGCAGCGCCCAAGAAGCTGGCATCGCTGATCAAAGGCAAGACCAAGAAGCAGCTAACGCGCCGGCCGGTGCCGGACAAGTGGTCGATCGCGGAAATCATGGCTCACTTGGCTGATTCAGAGATCGCGATCGGCTGGCGACTGCGCCAGATTCTCAGCACCAACAGCATTCCTTTGCAGGCTTACGACCAGGATCTATGGGCTACCACTTTCGATTACGCGCACCGGGATCCGAAACAATCGCTCGATAGCTACCGCGTGCTCCGCGAAGCTAACCTGGCGCTGTTGAAGTCGGCGCCGCGGCGGTTGTGGGACAACTACGGTGTCCATCAGGAGCGAGGCAATGAGAGCATCGCCCACATGGTGCGTATGATCGCCGGCCATGATCTGAACCATCTGCAGCAGGTGGAGCGGATTCTTAAGGGAATGCGCCAGATCGCGGTTGAGCCGCAGATTCACGCAGATAAACGCAGATCAACAACGATTAGGCCGCGAATCAACGCGAAGAAACTCGAATAGCAAAAGGCGATTCGAGTCTATTCGCGTTGATTCGCGGCCTCGGTTTTTTGATCTGCGTTATTCTGCGCAAATCTGCGGCCAAACCACCGCCCCTGGCAACTACTTTTGCGGGGTCGGCGCAGGTGCCGGCGCCAGCGGTTTTTCTTGGATCGAGAGCAGCTCCACTTCAAAAACGAGGGTTGAGCCCGGACCGATGTCAGGCCCGGCGCCTCGGTCTCCGTATGCAAGATCCGGCGGGATGACGAGTTGCCATTTCGATCCTACTGGCATCAACTGCAATGCCTCGGTCCACCCTTTGATCACGCCGCCGACAGGAAACTTGGTTGGCTGGCCGCGCTTGTAAGAGCTATCAAACTCCGTGCCATTAATGAGCGTTCCTCGATAGTTGCAGCTTACAGTATCGGTGGCCGTGGGCTTGGGTCCTGTGCCGGCGGTGAGGATCTTGTATTGCAGCCCGCTGGGCAGAGTGACTACGCCTTGTTTCGCTTTATTGGCGGCGAGAAACGTGTCGCCTTCCTTCTTGTTCTTCTCGGCGGCTTCTTTTCTCATCTCTTCCTGCTTGGTCCGCATCTCAGTCTGCAATTGGGCTAAGGTTGCGCGAGCCTCCTCGTCGGTCATCAGAGTCTTGCCGGCCAGAGCGTCTTTTAGACCGTGCAGAAGAACGTCGGGATCTATATCGACGCCTTGACGATGAAAGTTATCGCCAATGCTCATGCCCAACGCGTAGCTGGCCTTTTCCTTCTGGGTGGCGAACGCCGAAGCCTGGCTCTTTGCCGCCGGCGCTTCTGGAAGTTTTGCGGCTGGTGTCGGCTGTGCCTTGGCTGCCGGCGCCGGCTGCGTCTTTGGTGCGGGCGCTCCTGGTTGTTGCGCAACGGCACTTCCTAGCAGCATCATCCCAACCACGAACATGGATCGAATTTCCATTTTGGCTCCTTTGCCTCGAACTTGTCGCCATCCAGTATAAAGGCGGACCCGGAAACCTACCACGGAGGCACGGAGGAGCTTTTTTTTGAAATCCCGAACCCTGAGCTTGCCGAAGGGGAGGGATCCATATTCCCTGAGAGGCGTCGACCTCGAAAGGCTCGTGGCTATATGGATCCCTCGCTCCGCTCGGGATTGCAGAAAAGAAAAAGCCGCCAGTTTCCTGGCGGCTTCTGGTTCGATTTGAGTTTCAGTTCAGTTGCTATAGAGCAACAGGCCTTCGGTCTTTTCCGAGTTCTCTCCGACCTGGCGATAGAACAGACGATCGCCATCGAGGTAGACCTCGATGAAAGCCGGCCGCGTATTGATCGTGCCCTGGATCAGCGCTTCCGACAGCGGGTCTTCGATGTAGCGCTGGAGAGCCCGACGCAGTGGGCGAGCACCGTAATTGCGATCGACCAGCGTCTTGTCCAATACCCATTTCTTGGCTTCCTCGGTAACGGTGATCGTGATGTGCCGCTGCGCCAGGTTGCCGTTGAGCTGCTGTACTAACAGTTCCAGGATCTGGATCAGGTCGACGTCTGTCAGGGCCTGGAAGATGATCACTTCGTCCAGGCGGTTCAAGAATTCGGGATTAAACGTTTTCTTGACTTCCGACCGGACCATCTCTTCGACTTTTTCCGAGACAGTTTCTTCCTTGTCCACCTGGAAGCCGAGTCCTTTGCGCTTCATCAGATGGCGGGCGCCGATGTTGGAGGTCATCACGATGATGACGTTCTTGAAATCCACCGTGTTGCCCAGACCATCGGTGAGCTGGCCGTCCTCCAGCACTTGCAGAAGGATGTTGAAGACATCCGGGTGCGCTTTCTCGATTTCATCGAGCAGGACGACTGAGTACGGTGACCGCTTCACGCGTTCCGTAAGTTGTCCGCCTTCTTCGTAGCCGACGTATCCCGGAGGCGAGCCGATCAGCTTGCTGACCGAGTGCTTCTCCATGAACTCGGACATATCAAAACGGATCAGCGATTTTTCGCTGCCGAACAGGAACTGCGCTAGCGTACGGGCGACTTCGGTTTTACCGACGCCGGTCGGTCCCAAGAACAGGAACGAACCGATAGGCCGGTTGGGCGATTTCAAGCCGGCGCGTGAGCGGCGGATGGAACGCGCCAAGGCGTTGATGGCTTTATCTTGCGAGATCACACGCTTGTGCAGCTCTTCTTCCACGCGCAGCAGCTTCTGGGTCTCTTCCTCTTTGATCGAGGTGACGGGCACGCCGGTCCAGCGGCTGACTACTTCCTCGATGTCCTCGCGGCCGACCACTCCGGTGGAGGAGTCGTCCAGATGATATTTCTCGCGCAGAGCGCGAAGGTTCTCGCGCTCTTTGCGTTCTTCATCGGAGTAGAAGCGCGCCTTCTCAAATTCGTGATTGGCAATAGCGTTTTCCATCCGGTGAGCGATGAACTTGATCCGCTTTTGGACCTCGGTAATCTCATCGGGCAAGGAGGTCTGGCGCAGTTTCACACGCGCGCCTGACTCATCGAGCAGGTCGATGGCTTTGTCGGGCAGGAAGCGGTCGGGGATGTAGCGGTTCGAGTGATACACGGCGTATTGAATGGCATCGTCCGTGTAGCTCACGGCGTGAAACTTCTCGTAACGTTCCTTGATCCCGTAGATGATCTTGACGGCCTCGGCTTCGTTTGGAGGCGGAACCTTCACGGCTTGGAAACGCCGTTCGAGCGACCGGTCTTTCTCGATCGACTTGCGGTATTCGCCGGGTGTGGTTGCCCCGATGCACTGAATTTCGCCGCGCGAGAGAGCAGGTTTCAGGATATTGGCGGCGTCGAGCGAGCCTTCGGCCGAGCCGGCGCCGACCAGGGTGTGCAGCTCATCGATGAAGATGATGCAGTTCTGGCTCTCCATCAATTCTTTCATGATGGTCTTCAGGCGCTCTTCAAACTGGCCGCGGTACTTGGTGCCCGCGACGATAAGGGAAAGATCAAGACCAAGAATGCGTTTGTCAGCCAGGAACGAAGGCACGTCGCCATCGGCGATGCGCTGGGCCAGACCTTCAACGATTGCCGTCTTACCCACGCCCGGCTCGCCGATCAAAACCGGATTGTTCTTGGTGCGGCGACAAAGAATTTGTACCACTCGCTCCACTTCGGCTTCGCGGCCGACCAGCGGATCGAGCTGGCTGTCCATGGCGGCTTGTGTGAGGTCACGGGAGAACTCCGCCAGCAGGGAAGATTCTCGCGAAGAGCCTCCGCGCTGTGGCGCAGCTTTCTCTTGCGTGCTGCGCGCAAGTTCCTCACGGATGGCGCTCAGCCGCAACCCGCGCTCGTGGAGGATCTCCGCCGCGAAGCACTTTTCCTCGCGCAGCAGCCCCAGCAGTAGGTGTTCCGTGCCAATGTGTTTGTGGCTGAGCCGCTCCGCCTCTTCGGCGGCGTAGGCCAGCACGCGTTTGCACTCATTGCTTAAGGGAAGGTCGACCGATGTGGAAACCTTCTCCCGGATCGTGGTATGCCCCTCAATTTGCTTCCGGATGGACTCGACCGATGCATGGGAGCGCAGAAAGCGGTTGGTCAGGGCCTTGTCTTCTCGCAAAAGGCCCAGGAGCAAGTGCTCGGTCTCAATGTACGGAGAGCCGAACTGACTGGCTTCATACCGCGCAAAAAAGATTACGCGCCTCGCTTTTTCTGTATACCGCTCGAACATGTTCCCCTCACCTGAGATACCTCGCGAGCTCACCTCAACCGCGAAGTATCCCTCTCTCCCCCCAGGTACGAACCACCGCACTTCCAGGAAGAAGCCTTTTTCGTCCGGCTGCGCCTTTTGTTTGGGCGCTTATCATCATACGTCGCGCCGGACCAAACTCAAAAAAAGTCCCTTTCGCTTCCCGCCCTTCTTCGTTCTTAATGGTGGAGCGAACCAGGTAATACCTCATCCACTTGCCCTTGATGAAGCCGCAGCACCCGGTCACAGCGGCCGGCAAACTCAAGGTTGTGGGTTACGATAAGGGAAGTAAGCTGGTAGTCGCGATGCAACCGCAACACTAAGTCGAAGACCATTTCCGCCGTGCGGTTGTCCAGATCGCCGGTCGGTTCGTCAGCCATCAGGATCTGTGGTCCTGTGACCAACGCTCTGGCTACAGCCACCCGTTGCTGCTCACCTCCGGAGAGTTCACCGGCGCGATGATGACTACGGCCTTCGAGCCCGACTTCACGCAGCCACCCAGCGGCCTTCTCCGTGGCCTGCCCGTACGCCATACCCCTCATGAGAAGCGGCATCGCAACATTCTCTTGCGCCGTAAATTCCGGCAGCAGATAGTGGAATTGCCAGACGAAGCCGATTTCACGATTGCGAAAATCCGCAGCCGCATCGTCGCTTAGCTTCGCCACCTGAATCTGCGCGCAGTATACGTCACCTTGAGAAGCACGATCAAGAGTTCCCAAGATGTGTAGTAAACTACTTTTGCCTGACCCAGACTCGCCAACAATGGCCAGCATTTCCCCCTTCCTCACCTGGAAGGACAAGTTTTCAAAGAGCACCAAATCTGTTGATCCAGATTTGTAAACCTTTTTTAGCCCTTCAACCCGCAAAACTTCAGCCTGCGCTTCTATTAGATGCATGGCCGTACTCGAAGGTGCAGATTCACGCTATTCCCCAGCACTTTCAGTGCCGTTCTCGCTGTGGAACCTGCTATCTCATTAGAACCCGAGCCGCGACGTTTAGACGCCACAATTTGGGTTACCAAAATCCTCAAGAATTGATGAGAGACACCTCGATTTTCGCAACAAAAGTTCACAATTCTGCAACATCTTGCACCTAGTGCGGCGCTCAAGCAATGAGGCGTTTCACTCATAACGTAAGGCCTCCGCCGGTAGGACGCGCGTTGCCGACCATGAGGGATAAATCGTCGCGACGAACGAAATCAATAGAGCTGCAATCGCAACTTGCACGCCGTCGAGCAATCTCGGGGCGAAGGGAAGATGATCGATGGAGTACACTTCCGGCGAAAGCTGGATCAGATGGTACCTTGCTCCCGCTAGAGAAATTCCGTAGCCGACGATCAACCCCAGCACCGTGCCGATCAGTCCGATCAAGACTCCTTGCAGGACAAAAATCCGGCGCACCTGGGTGCGGCGCGCGCCCATCGAGAGCAACACCGCGATGTCCTTGGTTTTCTCCATCACCATCATGATCAGCGAAATAAGAATGTTCAGCGCGGCGACGAACACGATCAAACCAATGGTCAGGAAGGTCACCACACGCTCCAGGCTCAAAGCCCGAAACAAGGCACGATTGGTCTCCATCCAGCTCGTCGCCACAAAACCGGAACCTGCTGCGTTCTGTAAGTCTTGGCTCACCTGATCTGCCTTATACAGGTCGTCAATCTTGAAGCCGATGACCGAGATCACATCGCCCAAACCCACGAGCCGCTGCGCGTCGGCCAAGCGAATAAAGCCCCAAGCGCTATCGTAGTTGTAAAAGCCTGAGCTGAATACTCCAACGACCTTGAAACGTTCGTACTTTGGTACCAGACCGAAAGGTGTAAGCTCGCCCTGCGGACTGGTAACCAGGATGATCGATCCGACCGTGGCTCCGATGGTCTCCGCCAAGTCCTTGCCTAACACAATCGGCGGAAGCTCCTGTGGAGTAGTGCAGTCAGTGCCATTTTTGCGACAAGGTTCTTGAGGATTTAATGGGAGAGACGATCCGATCTTTACCGATTTCAATAGATCGCTCACCCGGTTTTCATATTCGGGGATTACGCCTTTCAGCTCCATTCCTGAGGCACGCGATCCTCGCGAAGCCAGCACTTGATCGTAGAGCGCGGGAGCCGCAGCCACGACGTGGGGGTGCTTCTCCATGCGCGAGAGTAGATCCTGCCAGTTGGAAATGCCGTCATTTTCCACACGCTGTACCTGGACGTGCGATTGCGATCCCAACAGCTGATTCTGCAAGCCTCTTTGGAAACCCGCGTTAATGGAGAGAGCAATGATCAGCGACGCAACACCAGCGGTCACCCCGATGATCGAGATGACGGTGATCACGCTGATGACGGCTTGGCGCCGCTTCGCGCGCAGGTAACGAGCGGCAACGAAAAGTTCAAATCTCACGTCCGCTCCAAAAGAGAAGAGAGAACGATTCGGTTACCGTGAGCACGCACGTGCGAGCAATGAGGAGCGGCTTGGCTTCCATCGCTTCGATTGTAGCAGCGAATATGTTATGTCCCGAGCGAACGCGAAGGAACCCTTTCGCTAGAGGGTTTTCATGAATGTTGTAGACGGTTGTTACTGTAAGGGTGTCATTCCGACGCTGACCTTGTCGAAGCGGAGGAATCTCCTCCGCGGTTTCAGTCGCGTACGAACAGCAGCAGGAGCAGATCCCTCACCCGAAGGGTTCGGGATGACACGTCAGGAGGGGGTGCTTTGGTTTACCGCATTACTAAAAACGGTCTACTGCCGATAGGGTTCCCTCGCTGCGCTCGGGACATGTTCAGCGAACCACGCTTTTGGCTGTAGCCACATTGTCATAGCGGTCGTAAATGCGTACGACGACTACATGCTCGGAAACCGGAGTCGCAATGGCCCTGCCCCTGCGTCCGCGCTTCTGCTCGGTTGAGCTGTCAGCAGTCTGCGTTTGATTCACCAGCACGGTGAAGTCGTAGTTCTCGGCCTTGGCATCAGAGATCTGCCCGACCGGCTCCAGATACTGCCAATCACCCGCGTCGATCGAGTATTCCGCCCGTTTGATCGGGGAAGAATCGTCGGCGGCGTGGAAGGTCACGTGAATCTGCTGCCCTTCCAAACGCGCGGCGAGGTTCTCGATGCGCGGCGCCGTGTTGTCGACAGCGAAGGATGTGCCTTCCTTTTCGTCGGTGAGCGCTTCCTCAGGAGTATGCGAAGGCGCATCGCTAGCCACAACCTTGAGCTTGTATGAGCCGTCGGGCAACAAACCGGAATCGAAAGAAAAAAACTTGTCGGTGATGCCGGACTTCAGCAGCTTCCACTCCCGTTCGTCTTCGCCGCGATAGTAGACGGAGAAGACCAGGGTATCGTCGTTGTCGTCATGCGCGCTCCAGCGAACCGCGATGTAGGAGCGATCTTTAGTTGCTGGGGGAACAGCCTCGATGCGTGGCGCCGCGGGCACCGGTTGGCCAAGATTGACGGCGACCGTGTCTGGCGCCGCGATGCGCGGCGGGGGCTGGAAGCGCGCGCCCGTCTGCACTGCAATCTCATCGATCACCGGAGCAACATTCTTAGGTAGATAGTTGATGCTCACCTCATCCACCTGTGTGGACGGATCGGCCGGCTTCAGCACTACGCGCCACTGAATGAAGCGCGCGGCCGGCACATCCAAGCGTGCGTCTTTGGCGAGATCGACGCGCGACCACGAGCTCCAGTTGCGATCCGGATTGTCGACATTGCCGCTGCGGGCAAACAGTTCGAAGCTTCCGCGCCCCCGAACCTCGGCGCGCCCCCAGCGTGAAAAGATGCGGGCGTCCTGGACGTCGCTCTCGAACGAGCCCTCTGAGGCCGGGCCACGACCGATCACGAAGACTTTTCCCAAATTGCTGGTGGAGCAGTAGAGCCCGCCGTCCGGGGCTTTACTGAAGGCGGTCACCTGGCTGGCGCTGGCCTTCAGCAGGTCGACGTAGTCTCCGTTCTTCTCGATCACGTAGACACGTCCCTTGTTGCCGGTGCCGGCAATCAAACGGCCGGCGGAATCGAACTCCAGGGCGTAGACGATGTCTTCGCGCGATGACCAGAGTTTCTTTGGCGATCCATCGGGCGCGATGGTGTAAATATCCGATCCAGCCAGATTCACGGCCCCGGACAGCGGCGCGCCCGCAGCAGGCGTGGACGGCTGCAAGTTGATCAGCGGCATTGGAGTGGTCGCCGGCGTCGCGGGCTGAGTCGTACGCTTCTCGCCGGTGCCGGCGGCATAAATGGTGCCGGCCGCATCTACTGCCAGCGCCGTGATCTCCTTACGCGGGGCGCTGTAAAGAACAAAGCCTTCACCAGCCGGCGAAATGCGATATACCAAACCGCTGCCATCGGAACCGGCGATCAGGTTTCCTTTGGGATCGAAGCCGAGAACCCGGATATGAGCTTCATCGGATTTGAAAAACACCGAGCCCTGACCGGCTTTATCGACGCGATAGATCTCACCGTTATCACCTGTCGCGACGTAGAGCCGGCCTTCGGCGTCGAAGGCCAAGTCCCAGATGTATTTCGTCTTCGGCTCAAAGAAGGTGTCTGCGGTGAATTCAGAAGCGCTGCCCGATACGCTCTTTCCGCCGCGGGTGATCTTGTACACCTTGCCGTCGGGCGAGGTCGCGGCATAAACCGCGCTGTCTTTGCCGAGGGCGATCGCCTGGACTTGCAGCTCTTTGGGCTCAAAGATGGTGGTCGACTTGCCGTCAGGAGTGATCCGATACACGCGTGCCGGAGCTCCGGTGGCGGCGTAAACGGCGCCGTCTTTATCGGCAGCGATCCTCCAGATAAATGTCGAAGGGCTGGTGTAGACGGCCTTGAACGCCGGCGCCAGTTCCAGGTGCCCGGTGCTGCGGATGGCGACCCCACGCGCCGTGCCGCGCTCAAAATCGTCGTAGCTGGTTTCTGTCCAGACCTTGGTGCCCTCGGCAAAAGCCAAGCTGACCGCGAGCAGAAGCGCGAAGGCGGCAGAGAGCAGAAGCTTTAATTTGGGTGGTCTGTGAGAATGATTCGGTGCCGATTTAGCCACTTTTGCTGACTCCTGACGAACAGAACCATTGGTTTTTCCGCGTACAGCGGGGTGGGGAAAGTCTCGGTTGTTAGGATGCCTCTCGCGCTGCCCTCGAAAGCCCAACGTCGGCCTGCAAAACAAAAGCCCGCCGTTGGCGGGATAGCTTTATTGTAGTCGAAAAAATAGCTACACGCGGGATGCAATGCTCAGCGAGCGATAACGTGTTGTGAACTGGAGCGCAGGCGCCCTCGCCTGCGTTCGTGAGGGTTTGAAAACGCAGCCGGGGGCGGCTGCGCTCCCGAGATCAACCTACTTGATCGTCAAACTAATCACCTGCGAGCCGCTGACCACATAGCCCACGGGCGTCGACGATTCATTTACAGCCGATTCGTTATAAACCACCATCTCTTGCGTGGCGCGCATGCCTTCCATCACGTTCATGACGGACAACGGCACGGCGGGCATGACTTTGTCTTCCACTGTCGCCTGCGGGTTGGCTTCGAGCAGAGAGACGTAGAGGTGGTCGTTGAGATGTTCTTTGTTCAGCAACTCGATGGTCGAGTTCAGGTCGAGGTGGCGCGCCGCTGCAGGGTTGGTGCGGCGAGTGCGGTCCAGCGTCTCGGCGTCGCTTACCAGAATCCGCAGCGTGCCCTTGGGGACGGAGGTCGGCACGCGCACTGGGATGCGGCGCACGATCCTCTCGCCGCGATACGGACGCAGCACGGCTTCAATCGTGATCTCATCGCCGGGACGCGCTTCGGTAACGTCGGTACGGGCATTCTCCAGCACGGCGGCATGCCGGTCGCGCTCCAGATCGAATTCGAGCGAGACGCCGCTCACCGTGGGAGCTTCGAAGGGATTGTCGTAAATACGCCCAAAGTGCTCGGCCAGCGCGTTAGCCACTGCAAAAGCGGTGGGCGCGTTGTCGACCGGGGAGAACATGTTGCTGAGGTGAACGTCAGGATATCCGTTCACGTGGATGCGGCCGTTCATCCGGTACGTAGTCTCCTCGCCATACTGGTTCATGCCGATCAGGGCGTTGAACACTGTGGCGGTCATCATCACCGGCGTGAGCTTGGGGTTGTTCAGGACCTCGAAGTGAAATTCCTTGGGTCCGTTGGCTCCGTGAATGCTCACCGTCACGGGAATCATTTGCGGCTCGCGGCCGAAGCGGCCCAGGATTCCGGTGTGGCGGTCCTGCACGAAAGCGCCGACCGGTTCCGTGGTGTTGACGATCTTGAAAGCATTGAGCGGCGAAGCCAGCGTCGCGACCACCGTGGCTTTGGTCATTGGCATATCGACCATGCCGAACTGCGTGAGCGGATGCCCGCATGCGAGCAGGTGCTCCTTGTCGATGTAAGTGACAGTGCAGGTGGCGGCCACGTCCATGTCGCCGCGCACCAGAACTGCGCTGACGGCGGAGCCGGGAACCAAGGGCTCCGGCTGCTTCGCGTCACTTGACGCGCCCACACCCATCACGGGAACGATTCCGGCGGCGGTCAACCTGGGAGCGAACTGTTTGAGAGTGGCTTCGCTGAAACCGCTGAAGACGAAAGGCGCATCGATCGGTTGCAGGAGCTGCGCGTAGCTTTCCAGACCGCCGGAAATTCCCGGGGTGCTGGTCTTCTCGACGCCTGCCGGCTTGGCCGTCGAGGCCGGATCCTGCTCGGGAACGCTCTTATCAAATTCGTTGATCTGCAGCATCTGCGCGATCGGGGTAACGCCGGCGATCGGCTCTTTGGAGAACGAACCGATACGGTAGCTGATCGCGCCCAGCATTTTGCCGTCGATGTAAACCGGGCTGCCGCTCATCCCCGCGACCACGCCCGTGTACTCCGGCTTCTCGCCCCGGAGCCGAACCAAAATCAAGTCGCTCTTGGGGCCGAGCATGTTCTTCAGCACGCCCAACACCTCAACCCCCATGGTCTCTGGCTGAGTTCCTTGGAAGACGGTGTAGGCCACGCCCTTCATCCCGGGGCGAATTTCATCCACAGACATGATTTGTGGAGGCGTTGCAGGTTTAGGCTGGGCTGGGCTGCTTCCCAGAAGAGACGAGACGAAGAGAGCGAAAAATACTACTGTTTTCATACCACCTGAGTGCTTGCTTGCAAGATATCGCGCACTCGAACTTACCCCGGAGATCAAAAAATGGCCTCTGAAAAGGTGAGTTCGTGCATCTATACTACTGTAGAACCCCACAAAAAGGCAGGCAGAAATGCTCCTACTACCACCAGGCCATACATCCTACGTTCCTAAGGGAAACACCGGCAGGACATTCATCTTAGTACTGGCTACGGTACCCGGTTTGTGGCTCAGCAGCCCTGCAAGGCTCATCGCGCAAACCCAGCAGCCCGCTGCCTCGCCTACACCAAGCCCCAGCCAGCAACAAGACCAGCAGAAGAACGATCCGAACAACACTCCGGAAGCAGGCGGCCCAACGGGCGACATCGGCCCGATCGCCGTGCCGAAGCGGAAGACCGAAGAACCGAAGAAGGAAGAAGCCCCCAGAGAGCCGAAAAAAGTCGAAGGCATGCCCACCTTCTCACTGCGCGTGAGCGCGCAGTTGGTGACGGTGGATGTCGGCGTTCTCACCAAGCAAGGCATGTTTGTGCCCGGACTCAGGAAAGAAAACTTCCGTGTCCTTGAAGACAACGTTCCCCAGACCATCACCAGCTTCAACCAGACCGAAGCGCCGATCACCGCCGTGATCCTGGCCGAGTTTGCCAACAATGATTTTTTCTACGCTTTCGCCTATGACTCTTTGGTCGCTTCCTACACGTTCACCCAGACGCTCAAAAAAGACGACTGGATTGCTCTCATCACCTACGACCTGAAAGAACGCATCCTGCAGGATTTCACCCAGGATAAACGCGCCATCCAGGCCAGTATGCGCATGATGCAGCCGGGCATGGCCATGTCGCAGGAGACCAACCTCTTCGACGCGCTGTATGACACCATCGATCGTCTGGAAACGGTGGAGGGCCGCAAGTACATCATCCTCGTGTCCAGCGGCCGCGACACCTTCAGCAAGAAAACGCTCGATCAGGTGCTGAAGAAGGTGCAAGGGTCAAAAGACATCGCGATTTACACCATCAGCACTGGGCAGGCTCTGCGCAACTGGGCGGAAAGCCGCGGGGCAATGAGATACCTATGCCCCATCACCGATTTCAGCTGCAGCACGACCTATGCCCAAGCTGATAACCAACTGAAGACTTTTTCCAAGATGACAGGCGGCAAATACTACGCTCCGTTGTTTCAGGCTTCGTTTCGCGATGCATTTGTCGATGTAGCCCAGACCATTCGCAATCAGTACAGCCTGGCCTATCATCCGACGAACCCGGCTCAGGACGGAACCTTCCGCAAGATCAAAGTCGAACTGGTGGCGCCCAACGGCCAGCCCCTACAGATGAGAGATGAGAAGGGCCACGACGTGAAATACTCGATCGTCGCTCGCGAGGGCTACCGAGCTAAGCACGAAGTGGAGTGAGACTGAGCAACTAGCAATTAGCCAAACGGCTCACAACTTTCGATGATCGGGGTTTGCTAATTGCCAATTGCTAATTGCTAATTGCTGTTTTTCTCAGTGGAACAAATATTGCAGCAGCAACAACATTCCAACTCCCGCAAACACCACCAGAGCCATCTTTATGTTGGGTTCGCGGTTGACCTCAGGGATCAGGTCTGAGGCGGCCACATAGAGAGTCACGCCGGCGGCAAGCGGCAAGCCTGCGATCACCGAGCGAGTAAAGATCGCCACCGTCAAGACGCCGGCCAGAGTCGCGATCCCCAGGACAGCCGATGCCGCCCAAGCCACCGCGCGGCTGCGCCCGCTGGCCAACATGACCGAAGCAGCCGTGAAGCCTTCCGGCATCTTGTGGAGTATTACGGCCATGAAGATGATCCAGCCCAGCCAGTTCGAAACCAGAAAGCCCGATGTGATGGCAATACCGTCAAAGAAGGCGTGAATGATCAGCCCGAACAAGACGGAGTAACCGCGGTGCGGGCGGACAAATTCCTCCGCGTGCGTCTCTTCGCCAAAATGGAAATGCGATGTGACTGTATGTTCGAAGAAATGCACGACGAAGTATCCGGTTAAGACCAGCAGCGGCGCGGCGGGGCCGGCTACGCGCAAGCTTTCAGGTAACATCTCCAGCAGCGCCGTGCCCAGCATGAACCCTGCGCCGAGCGCCACAAAGTATTGCAGGTAACGGCGATCCCAGTTCTTCTGGACAATCGTGGCCCCGCCTAAGCCGTTGGCGGCAGCGGCCGTCAGCCCCAACAGAATACTGGTGGTGACAGGGTTCATGGAGAGACGAGGCAGGATAACAGAATCAGCCGCTGTGGCGTATGTGCATCACGTCGCCATCCTGCACGATGTAGTCTTTGCCTTCGAGGCGCAGCCATCCTTTAGCGCGCGCGTTGGCTTCTGACCCCGATTCAAGCAGTTTGTCCCAATGAATGGTCTCGGCGCGGATGAAATGCTTTTCCAGGTCGGAGTGGATGGCGCCGGCCGCCGACTGCGCACGCGAGTTCCGCGGCACCGTCCAGGCCCGACACTCGTCCTCACCGATCGTGAAGAACGAAATCACACCCAGCAGCTCGTAGGTTTTGCGGATCAGCCGCGCCAGCCCGCTTTCCTTCAGACCGTAACTCGAGAGGAACTCCTGAGCTTCTTCGTCGCTCATGTCGGCAAGCTCGGCTTCAACTTTTCCGCAGACGGCTGTCGCGCCGGCATTCTTTCGCTTGGCGATCTCTCCCAGCTTGTACTTCTCGGTAGCTTTCTCCAGATCGTCGCCCAAGTTGGTCGATTCGTTCACGTTCAGCACATAGAGAATCGGCTTTTGGCTGAGGAACATGAATCCGCGAATCCGCTTTTCATCTTCGGCGGAGATTTCCATCTCGCGCAACGGCAGTTGCTTCTCCAGATGCGCTTTCGCTCGCGTAATCAGGTCGAACTCCCGCTCGAGCTCCGGGTTCTTCATCTTCTTCAGGTCTTTTTCCAGACGCTCCAGGCGCTTCTCGACCTGGCCAAGATCGCTGACGATGAGATCGAAATCCACGGTCTTGGCGTCGCGCAGAGGATTGATATCGCCGACGTGCGGGATCGAGGGATCGTCGAAGGCGCGCAGCACATGGGCCAGCGCGTCGACCGTGCGCAGGTTGGAAAGGAAGGCGGTTTCCTTGAGCGCTTCCTGGCCGATGGCAGCAACATCGGCGTATTCAACGACGGCATGCGTGAGCTTCTTAGGGTTGTATTGGGCGGCGAGTCGGTCGAGACGATCGTCGGGAACTTTGGCGATACCCAGATGCGCTTCGCGCGGATTGGCGAAAGCGCGATTGGAAATATCGGCCTTGGTCAGGATCTTGAACAGAGATGTCTTGCCTACCTGAGGCAGGCCGATAATGCCGGTTTTCATGGGAAGCAGTCAGTTAGCCTTTAGCCGTTAGCTCTTGGCTTTTGATTTCACGCTTTCGAAATTGTATCAAGGCGGGAACGCATGGTTGTGCGGCGAGACCGCTGAGAGTTTTCAAGACCCGCGAGTAAGAGCGAGGTCATGTACAGACAGTAGTTACTAGGTGCGGCTGGCTTTTTGGCTTGAAGCGAGAACCTCGTTCTCGTGTTTTTGGGACTCTGGTCATTAAGTTCAACGTCACAGATCGCTGGTGTTTCCAATGCCTTTTGCGTCTGTCATCCCGTCCGGAGCGCCACGAAAATTTTGTGCTTCAAAAAATCTATGGCGCGGAGTGGAGGGATCCCGAGAAGTGTCCTCTGCTATGCCGCTTCAAGGTGTTCTCCCCAGACTGAAAGACCGGAACAGGCTGGCGCTAGAAAGGAATGATGTTATCGGGCGCGCCGGCATCGATCGGTTGTTGCCAAGGCCCGACACGTCGCCTAGAGCAAAAACCAACGGGGAGCGGGACAATGCACGGGAAGAATTCCCTGCAGCAGCGTGGTCAGGGAGGGACTGTCGGGGTCCCTCCACTCCGCGCCACAGATCTTTCCTGGGCACAAGATTCTCGTGGCGCTCCGGTTGATTGGATGACGACAACGGCCCCCAACAGTCTCGAGTAAACTCGATTTGGTAATGACCGAAGAGCTCGAGACGAAGGAGGCCGCATATGAAGTATATAGGCTGTGACTTTCATCCGAGCTTTC
>Ga0209648_10000182_pt1 | contig 45899 bp, 45 predicted proteins | sample GraSoi2013_115cm_FD_185830 | JGI IMG/M metagenome (GOLD analysis project Ga0209648, IMG submission 185830) | Grasslands soil microbial communities from the Angelo Coastal Reserve, California, USA - Sample 9_17_2013_115cm (SPAdes) (version 2) | ecosystem: Environmental > Terrestrial > Soil >... | reverse complement strand
CGTTCATCCCGCAAGAGTATTGGACGATTCACGCGATGCTGGATGCCGGGCAGCCGCCGCTCTTCGAAGCCAGGCTATTCAAGCACAAAGGCGAGGACATCGAGGTAAAGAATCAGGAAGCCGCGGACAAGATCGTCGCCGCGGTCACCAAGGCCAAATGGCAGGTGGTCGGCGTCGCGCAAAAGGAAAAGAAGCGCAATCCGCCTCCGCCCTTCACGACTTCTAAATTGCAGCAGGCCGCTTATAACCGGCTGCGCTACACCGCCAAACGCACCATGTCCCTGGCGCAGAAGCTCTATGAAGGCGTGGAACTCGGTGACGAAGGCTCGGTCGCGCTGATTACCTACATGCGTACCGATTCTGTGCACGTTTCGAACGATGCGCTGGCGCAAGTCCGCGAACTGATTCCAGCGCGGTTCGGAAGCAATTACCTTCCGGAAAAACCCAACTATTACAAATCGAAGAAGGATGCGCAGGAAGCCCACGAAGCGGTGCGTCCCACCGATGCCATGCGCGCGCCGGAAGATGTCCGGAGGTATCTGGACGAGGATCTTTTCAAGCTCTATCAGTTGATCTGGCAGCGTTTTGTGGCGTCGCAAATGCTCCCCGCAATTTTTGATCAGACGACCATCGATATCAGCGCCGGTGATTACACCTTCCGCGCCACTGGCTCCGTCCAGAAATTCGACGGCTACCTCCGCGTCTACCAACTGCCCGCGTCGATTGCGGATCGCGACGATGATGAAAAGGATGACGAAGGCGAAGGCCGGGCGCTGCCTCAGGTCACGGAGGGGCAAACGCTCCGCCTGGACAAGATACGGCCCGAACAGCACTTTACCGAGCCGCCGCCGCGTTTCAACGATGCCACGCTTGTTAAAGAACTCGAAGAAGACGGCATCGGGCGGCCCTCGACCTACGCTTCGATTATTTCGACGCTCCTCGAGCGCGAGTACGTCACAAAAAACCAGGGACGCTTCTCCCCCACAATGCTCGGAGAGCGCGTCAGCACGCTGCTGATCAAGAGCTTCGAGGACATTTTCGACGTTACCTTTACCGCGCGGCTCGAAGAAGAACTCGACGAGATAGAGGAAGGTAAGCTGCCGTGGCGCGAGGCGGTCAAGGAGTTCTGGGAAAAATTCGTCATTGACCTCGACAAGGCCGACGACGAGATGCTTTCCTATAAGGCAGGCATTCCCACCGGGAAAAAGTGCGAAAAGTGCGGCCAGGGCGAATTGCTCGAACGCATCAGCCGCCACGGTTTCTTCCTTGGCTGCTCGCGCTATCCCGAATGCGATTTCATTCAGGACCTCTCGCCTGAACATCACGAAGAGGCAAGCGGCGAGCCCAAAACAGAGTATTGCGACAATTGCGGCAAGGAGATGGCCATCAAGCGCGGGCGATTCGGCACTTTCCTGACTTGCACGGGATACCCGGACTGCAAAACAACGCGCCGGCTCGTCCAGGGTACGCGCATCGCCCATGAGCCCGATGAGCCGCTGGATGAAAAGTGCGCGCTCTGTGGCAACGGCCTGGTGAAAAAACACGGCCGCTTCGGTGAATTCATCGGCTGCTCGGGGTATCCGAAGTGCAAGTACACGCGCCCGATCACCATGGGCATCAAATGTCCGAAATGTAATGAAGGCGAATTCGTGCGCCGCGGCAGCGCCGGCAGGGGGGGGCGCGGCCGCCCCCGCGTCTTCTACGGCTGCTCTCGCTACCCGGATTGCGATTTCACATCACCCCACATGCCCATCGCGGAACCTTGTCCTAAGTGCGGGGCTCCGTTCATCGTCGAAAAACGCACCAAGATCGGCACCGTGCACTCCTGCCTAAAAGACGGATGTGATTGGGAGAAGCTTGTGCCTGAAGCACAGCCGCAAGCGCAGCCGGAAGAAGCTCCGGTCCCCGTGGCTGCCAAATCCTGACCTGCTTGCATCTAAAGGAACAACAGGGCCGCGATTACGTTTCCCGCAGAATTGCGCCCGTCTATACTGTGCCTGGGCCTCTCCCCTGGAGCTGTGAGCGCGAATGAAAGAAGCGGTTGCGAAATATCTCGAATATCTTCGGTCCGTAAAGAATTCATCGCCCCATACCGTTCTGAATTACCGCAGGGACCTCGAACAGTTTCTTGTATATGTGTCGCCGCCGGGGGTCCGGCCGCCTGGTCTCGCTGGCGTCACGCATCCTTTGATTCGTGAATTCGTCGCGCATCTCCACGATCAAGGTCTCCAGAAGAGTTCCATCGCGCGGAAGCTTGCGGCCTTGCGCTCATTCTTCAAGTATTGCGTGCGAGAGGAACTGCTGAAGGAAAACCCCGCGCGTCTTGTTCCCACGCCGAAGTTGCCGAAGCGCATCCCTTCGGTGCTTTCCGCAGAAGAAATGAATGGCTTCCTCAATCAATTGGGCGGGCCGGAACGAAATGTACGCCGCGGCGGCGCGGCTAAGAGGGAAAGGTTGCATGCGCATGAGTCCGGCGCGAATCCGCCAGCCAGGCAGAGCAGTTCTGTACGATCCGGAGAAGGTTTGCTCCTTCGGCGCGACCGAGCCGTGCTGGAACTCCTTTACGCTGCGGGCCTGCGCGTCAGTGAACTTACGGGCCTTAATCTGGTAGATATGGAGCAAAAAGAGCGCATTCTGCGCGTCCGCGGCAAGGGCAGCAAGGAACGCATCGTGCCTTATGGAGCCAAGGCTCAGGAGGCCCTGGAGAAATATTGGCCGGTGCGCGAACAGCTCCTGCAGCAAACGGATCGAACCACTAGCAGACAGGAGCCGCACGCGGAAGCAGTGTTCCTCAATTATTCGGGCCGGCGCCTAACGCAGCGCTCGGTAGGGCGCATCGTCAAAAAATACGTTCGCATCGCCAACGTCAATTGGGACCTGCATCCGCATTCCTTGCGTCACGCCTTCGCGACGCATCTGCTCGCCGACGGGGCTGATCTTCGCGCCATTCAGGAACTTCTCGGCCACCAGTCTCTCTCCACGACGCAGAAATACACTCACGCCTCCATCCGCCAGCTGATGGAAGTCTACGACAAGGCGCACCCGCACGCCTGACTCCCGCATCTATTCCAGTTTGCCGTGTAGCAACGCTGAGTTACGCTTGGGAGCCGTCAGATATTGAACATGGGATTGCGGACCGCGTTTGCGATTACGCTTTGTTTTCTTGGATGGGCGGTCTTGCTGTCGCCCGCCAAGGCGCAAGGGAATTACGAAATCCAGGTCTATGCGTACGAAACCGTTGAGCCTCGCCACACGATGGTGGAGCTCCATTCGAATTTCACGTTTGAAGGCTCCAAATCCACCAATGACGGCACACTTCCCACGAACCATCAATTGCACGAAACGATCGAGATCACTCACGGCTTCACCGATTGGTTCGAGACGGGCTTTTACATTTTCACTTCGGCGAAGAACGGACAGGGTTGGGATTACGTCGGCAGCCACATCCGTCCACGAGTGCGTGTTCCTCCCAAGTGGGACTGGCCCGTCGGCGTCAGCCTTTCGAACGAAATCGGCTGGCAGAGCCGCCGGTATTCAGCGGATACCTGGACGTGGGAGATCCGCCCGATTGTGGATAAGCAACTCGGCCGGTGGTATCTGTCCTTCAATCCCACGTTTGACCGGTCGTTTCATGGCCCGGGCGTCAATCAGGGGCTCGTGTTCTCGCCGAACTTCAAATTCAGCTATGACTTCACCAAGAAAATCGCGGGAGGTATCGAGTATTATGGCTCGCTGGGTCCCGTCACGGGGTTCGATCCCGTCAGCCAGCAGCAACAACAAATCATCCCCGCCATTGACTTGAATCTTTCGCCCAAGTGGGAATTCAATTTTGGGGTTGGCGTGGGCGTGACGCGCGCCACGGATCACTTGCTTGCGAAGATGATTCTCGGCTACCGTTTCGATTTCTGAAGCGGAACATTGATGGATCACCGAATCGAGCCGTTAAAGCCCCTCCTGACCGCTCACCTCTTTCCAAAACTCGATGGAATGTTGGTCGAACTTCTGCGCTCGCTTGCGCCGGAGGATTGGGAGAAACAAACCGTTTCTCCAAAGTGGAAGGTCAAGGACGTGGCGGCACACTTGCTGGACACCGCGCTGCGCGGCGTTTCCATCGGGCGCGACGGCTATGTGGCTGAGAGTCCAAGGATCACCTCCGCAGCAGATTTGGCGGCGTTCATCAACCGCCTGAACGGCGAAGGCGTTACCGTATATCGTCGGTTGAGCCCGCCAGTCTTAATTAGACTAGTGGAAGTCGCCGCGAAATCACTGGCGGAGTTCCACGCTTCCCGCGACCCCCATGCGACGGCTCCCTACGGCGTGAGCTGGGCCGGCGAAGAAAAATCCGCCAACTGGTTTGACACCGCGCGGGAATTCTCGGAACGCTGGCATCACCAGCAGCAGATTCGCCTGGCCGTGGACAAGCCGGGCATCATGACCCGCGAACTCTACTATCCGGTGCTGGATTGCTTTCTGCGCGCTTTGCCGTCCACCTATCGTAACTTTGCCGCGAAACCGGGAACATACGCACAGTTCATCGTGTCGGGCGAATGCGGCGGCAGCTGGTATTTGCATCGAGCTGGAGAATCGTGGCTGCTCCTCCAGGAACCGTGCGGCGAGAAAGCTTCCGAAACAATTATTCCCCAGGAAATCGCGTGGCGCATCTTCACCAAGGGAATTGACCGGGATTCTGCGCTGTGCCGGGTAAAAATCAGCGGCGACACCAAGCTGGGTCAACACATTCTCGGAATGATTTCCGTCGTCGCGTAACGATTTTGATTTCAGCCTGAATGTGTAATTTCTGGCGTGCCGCACTTAATCGCTGTTTCGAAGAAATCCTCTCGCTTTTTTGTTGCACTCCTTCCAGGCATCTTCTTCGCTATGCGGGCTGTGCTTGCCGGCGGCGATGAATTGCAACGTGGCGCGAGGCAGCACCTCCCGCACGCGGTCCATTTCGCCCGGTTCGGTGCGAGGATCGAGGCTTCCGTGCAGAAACATCGCCGGCACCTGGAGCTCGCCGAGCCGCCCATCATAAAGATCCTCATCGGGCCGCTGAACTCTGTCGGCGATTCGAAACCAGGCCCCGCAATTGCGGCGCAACACCGTTGGCCAGAACGTTTCTCCGTGATCCTCAGCGAGCAGCCGGCGCGTTTCCTCGCCCAATTCCTCGGGATGCACCGCGAAGCGTTCGAAAAAGGCTCTCGAGCCGGGTTTTCTCCGCAGGAAGTGAAACGCTTCCAGGATCACGCTCGCGCAGCGCTCCGGGGCGATTAGTCCCATCATCGCGGCGATTACCGCGCCGTCACTGTGACCCCACAGGATGGCGCTCTCGATGCCAAGCGCGTCGAGAAAGGAGAAAGTTTCTAGCGCTGCCCTGCGGTGAAAATCAAGCGGCATTTCGGCTGTGGTTCGAGTGGAATGTCCGTAGCCTGAACGATCAGGGATGAGAATGCGAAACTGGTCTTCGAGTTCTGCGATCTGGCGGTCGAACGGATAGAGTCGATAACCCCACCCGCCGTGAAGAATAACGAGCGGCCTGCCGCGGCCGAATTCCCGATAATGGATGGCGACAGGCTCGATGCCGGCCGCATGCGGCGACTGAGGCAGCTCCAGAGTCGGCACTTAGTCTTGCCTCTCCAGCGGGACAAATTGCCAGGCGAACAAGGTGCTGGTCTTTTCGGCTGGATTCATGGCCCGTACATTACGACAACAGGATTCCAGGACTCAAGGTCTCTGAAAATGAAAACGGCTGACAGTGGATCCTGCCAGCCGTAGCTCTTATTGGGTTTAAGAATTCAGGAAAAATTACCGGTGTCCGCCACCGTGAAAACCTCCACCGCCATGGAAGCCGCCACCACCACCATGGAATCCGCCACCGCCGTGGAAGTCACGGGAGCCTCCGTGGAACCCTTCGCCGCCATGGAAGCCACGATCACCGCCCCGGAAGCCACCACGGTCGAAACCACGATGCTCGAAGCCTTCGCGTCCCCTAAAACCGCGGTCGCGATCAAAATCCCGTCCGTAGAAGCCACGACCGTAGAAACCGCGCCCGTAATAACCGTGATACCAGGGACCCGCGCCGATAAACACGCCACCCACAAAGTAGTCCGGGCCGTAATAGCCGTAAGGCGCGCAAGCGTATGGGTAATACCCGTAGTAGCCGTAGGCGCAAACTGGAGCAGGACCGTAGTAGCCGGGGCCGACTCCCACGCCAACAAACACCCTTTGTGCATGAGACGGAGCTGCCGCCGCCAATGTGAAAATCGCCAGTAAAGCAAGATATTTTAGATAACGCATTTTTTTGACCTCGCCAGATCCTGGAAGTTCGCCGAACTCAATCAGGACCCGAGCGCTTCCCGGTACCTCGCAATCACGCGATGCACCTGTATATTAGAACTCTGATTCGGCGAAAAAGTTGCGTTTTTCAAAGCTTCCAGCTAACGGAACGGTCTAATTGCGGTCGCCAGCCCGCACGACACCATAATTCGTTCGTTGACGATTCGAACGACAAACCTCTATAATTGAAGTTTGCGTTTAGCGCTTGGAGGACAGATGTACGCCGTTATTCAGACCGGGGGAAAGCAGTATCGCGTCGTGCCCGGCGACACCATCCGCATTGAACGGGTCGATGGCAAAGTAGGGGAGAAGGTGAACTTTGGCGTCGTCTTGGCCGTCCACACGGACGACAAAAAGGTGGTATTGGGCGCCGATGCCGGAAAAGCTTCCGTGAGCGGCAAGATCGTGTCACAGGGCCGCGGCAAGAAGCTTACCGTGCTCAAGTTCAAAAAAGGCAATCAGTACAAGATTTCTCGAGGCCACCGGCAGAATTACACGGCCGTGCAGGTCGGCGATATCAAGCTGTAACTCTTCACATTCCGCTGGGCTTCTACCCGGCGCTTTTTCTTGAAAAGGATTACGTCATGGCACATAAGAAAGGCGGCGGCTCCTCTACAAACGGCCGCGATTCGCACGGCCAAAGGCTGGGCGTCAAGCGCTTCGGCGGGCAACTGGTCAACGCCGGCACGATTCTGGTGCGCCAGCGCGGAACCAAGCACCAGGCCGGAGAAAATGTCGGGCAGGGCAAGGACGATACGCTTTACGCCATGGTTACCGGCTTCGTGAAGTTCGAAGACAAGGGCCGCCACGGCCGCTTCATCAGCGTCAAGCCTGCCGAGCAAGCGAAGTCCGCCGCGAACTAGCTGCATCTCGGTGGCACAGACTTTAGTCTGTGCTTAACTTCACTTCCGCGGTCCGGCCTCGCTGGACCGCGTTCTTCTTTTTGTGAGGCTACTGCCCGGAAACACAGCTCAAAGGCCCGCTGGGGAAGAATTTCTTGTATGCACTCCGTCCATGCGCCGGAAGGATGGAAAGTCCCGGCACTTTTTCATGAAGCTCGCTGAGCTTCGCGACGATCTGGTTTGCAAGTGCCATGTCGTTGTCGCTATCGCGGAGGATAAGAGACTTGCCGATGCGCTCTTCGAACCCGCGCTCGTCGTCAACGGCATCGCCGACGTAAAACAGGCGCCGTGCCGGTGAGAGGTTGACGAAAATGCCCACGCTTCCAGGCGTATGGCCGCGCAACGGCACGACGACCACCGAGCCGTCTTTGTAGAGATCGGCGCTCTCGTCAAATGTTTCGTAGGGCGTAGGATCGAATCGCAACGTGGGCACGGGTGGAAACTTCTGAATGTGCGCGACCATCACATAGCCTTTGGCTACAACACTGGGGTCATTCGCGAATTCCAGCTCTTCGCGGGTGAGAAGGACGGGCAAATGGGGCAGATCCATCAAGCCGCCGGCATGGTCCAGATGCGAGTGAGAAAGTATCACCCAGCGCAAGTTGGCGGGGTCTTCACCGGCACGGCGCAGCATTTCTGGTAATGGGCTGCCAGCCTTGACCTGGCCCGCAAGAGATTCGAGTTTGAGCCAGGTGAGAAATGGAAAGCTGCGAATCTCTTCCTCGAAATGGCTGGAATTGCCCGTATCAATGAGCAGGTCCCCGGCGGAATGACGAACGAGAACGCTCCCGGCCGTCGCTCCGAAAGAAAAATTGCTGAAGGTTTTTCCGGTTTCGATCCAGCAAGCGGAGAGGCCAGGGATGCTGGAAATGGATGGAGCGACGCGGTCATGCGGAGCCGTGGCGGGCAAAGGTGTTCGCCGGAAGTAGAGTACATACAGGGCACCAGCCGCCACCGCTGCGAACGCGAGCAGTAACAGGGCAATGCGTTTAAGCACGCGAAGCATCGTGGTACGGCCTCCGTCCGGCGATTTCAGGTCGCGCTAGTTTGCTTATGTTATCTTTTTACGGAGTTTTATTCCTGTGTTCGTTGACGAAGCCAAAATATTCGTGAAGGCCGGCGACGGCGGCAACGGCTGCGTGGCCTTCCGCCGCGAAAAGTACGTGCCGCGCGGCGGCCCCTCCGGCGGCGACGGCGGTCATGGCGGCAGCATCTACCTCAAAGCCAACATTAACGACAACACTCTGCTCCGCTACCGCTACAATCGCGAATTCAAGGCCGATCGCGGCCGCCATGGTGAAGGCTCTAACTGCACCGGACATTCCGGCCAGGACATGATCCTGCAAGTTCCCGTCGGGACGCTGGTGTTCGACGAGCAAGGCGCGACCATCGCCGATCTCGCCACACCCGGCCAGCGCGTGCTGATTGCTCACGGTGGACGCGGCGGGCGCGGCAATCAACACTTTGCCAAGCCCTGGCATCAGGCTCCGCGAGAACACGAAGACGGATTTCCCGGCGAAGAGCGCCATATCCGTTTGGAGCTGAAACTCTTGGCCGATGTCGGCTTGGTGGGTTTTCCCAATGCCGGAAAGTCCACCCTGATTTCAGTTATCTCGGCGGCGCGTCCGAAAATCGCGGACTATCCGTTCACCACGCTGCAGCCGAATCTAGGCGTGGTCAACGCCGACGGCGGCACCGGCGGTCATGGCACTGAGCTAGGCCGCACGTTTGTGGTTGCCGATCTTCCGGGCCTCATCGAAGGCGCGCATCTGGGCGCGGGCTTGGGTATCCGTTTTCTGCGCCACGTCGAACGCACGCGCTTGCTTGTACACCTGATTGATACCAGCGACTCCAATGCTGATGATCCCGTCCACTCGTTCGAAGTCATCAATGGCGAGCTCGAAGCCTTCAATGCGTCACTCATCGAAAAACCGATGATTGTTGTTGCCACCAAGCTGGACGCCACCACGGATCATTCGCGACTCGAAGCTCTTCGCGATTTCTGCAAGCAGCACAAACTTGAATTCCACTCGATTTCTGCTGTTGCGGGAGATGGTGTGAAAGATCTGGTTCGCTCCATCGCCGACGCTTTGGACAAGATCCCTCGCGCTCCACACGATTCCCCTTTGGAGACCTCGGCTGCCGAAGGTGAGGACGAGCATCCCTTGCCCGCGCCTGTTGACCGCCCGGCCGTCGCCACGAGCAAAGAAGAAGATTCGTGAGAGAATTACGTATATCGTTTGCGGCTTGATTCGATCCGCCGCCGGCACTTTCTTGGGAGCGTCATTGACCACCGCGCAAGCGCACCGCACCGCCGCAAAACATCATCCTCGACGCATCGCGATCTTTGGCGGTTCCTTCGATCCCATCCACAACGGCCATCTTTCGGTGGCGCGCGCCGCCGACCGGCGTTTCAATTTTGACGAACTCCACTTCATTCCCGCGAGCCGCCCTCCGCATAAGTTGAAGCAGCACCTCGCCCCGTTCCCGCACCGGTTTGCCATGGTCTCGCTTGCCTGCACCGAGCACCCGCACTTTGTTCCTTCGCTCGCCGAAGCGGGCGAGGATTTCAGCGGCACGCAGCTCCACTATTCCGTGGACACGGTGCGCTATTTCCGCCACGTTTATCACGGTGATCGGCTTTTTTTTGTCGTTGGCGCAGACGCGTTCCTGGACATTCCCATGTGGAAGGAATACGAAACGCTACTCACGCTTTGCGATTTCATCATCGCCAATCGACCGGGCATCCGCCCGGAAGCGCTGCTCCTGGTCATCCCGCCGGACCTGATCGCACGCCCGGATGAAAAAAAAGAAGCCGAGCCTCCTTCGCCGGTCGTCGCGCACCTTCACAAGACCACTATCTATCTGCTTGAAAACGTCTCCAGCGATGTTTCCGCGACCGACGTACGGCGTCAGGCGCACCGCGGCCAGTCTATCCATGGGCTTGTTTCCTCGCGCGTCGAGGAATACATTCTCAAACAGGGCCTATACCGTTGAAACTCGAAACCTTGCCGCAGGGCGTGCGCCTGGCCGTGGAAGCCGCCCAAGAAAAGAAAGCCGCGGGCATCACGGTGCTGGACCTTTCAGCGGCAGGCGCCTTCACCGAGTATTTTATTGTTTGCACGGGCTTCAGCACTCCGCAGGTACAGGCCATCTGCACCGAAGTCGAAGCGCAGCTTTACAAGAAGCTTGGCCGCTCGCCGGAACATCGCGAGGGAGAGCGCTCCGCCGAATGGGCGCTGCTCGATTTCGGCGGATTTGTGGTTCACGTGTTCAGCGAGCAGGCCCGGCGCTATTACGATCTAGAGCGCCTCTGGCGCATGGCCCCTAAGCTCGAACTCCCTGACCAGCCTGACGGTCCTTCTTCCGAGCCGAGGACGTCTGGTTCGCGCTTCGGACACGAACACTTTTCCGGCGAAACGGCTTCGCTCCGGCCCCAGAGTGGGCGTTCGCGGCAATGACCGCTGAGCGATTACCGTGGATCACCGCGGACCCTGCGTCGCTCCGTCTTCTTGAACTCGCAAAGAAAGTCGCTGCCGCTCCAGCAACGCTTCTGATCACCGGCGAAAGCGGAAGCGGCAAGGACCACCTCGCGCGCCTGGTTCATGAACTCGGTCCGCGCCGTGACGCTCCGTTTCTGAAGATCGACTGCGCCAGCCTTCCGCCGCAGCTCGTGGAGAGCGAACTTTTCGGCCATGAGCGCGGCGCTTTTACCGGCGCAGTCGAACGGAAACTCGGCCGCTTTGAGCTTGGCGGCAACGGCACGATCGTTCTCGATGAAGTCGCCGCGCTCTCACCTGGGGCGCAGGGCAAGCTCCTGCGCATTCTGCAAGAGCGCGCGTTCGAAAGGCTCGGCGGCACGGAAACCCTGCGCATCGAAGCGCGCCTGATTGCTCTCACTAACGTGGACCTGCCTGCTGCCGTGAAATCCGGCGCCTTTCGCGAGGATCTCTACTTTCGGCTGAACGTTCTCAACCTCGCGGTTCCGCCGCTTCGCGAACGCCGCGGCGACATCCTGCCTCTCGCGGATCATCTTCTTGCGGTACTTCGTTGCATTCATGGCCGCCCGAATGCCCAATTGAGCAATTCGGCGCGCCGCATGCTTGCAGCGTACGCGTGGCCCGGCAATGTCCGCGAACTGCGAAACGCCCTCGAACGCGCGGTGGTTTTTTCGCACCCCAGCCGCGGCACCGCAGCTGCAAAAAATGACCTCCTCGAACCGGGGGATTTTCCGGAAAGCGTGCATTCTGCCGCGCCAGGAGCTGCCGGATCGGCCGCTGGCCTCCGTTCCCTTGAGGAAGTGGAGCGCGAGGTCATCGCTGCCACCCTCGAAGCCACGCATTACCAGATTAGCCGCTCCGCCGAAGTCCTCGGCATCAGCCGCAAGACGCTTCTCGAAAAGCGTAAGAAGTATGGGCTGAAGTGACCATCGGACAAGGATGGTCATCCCGACGGAGCAACGCGACGCGGGATCTCTCTTCTAGCGAAATAAGACTGTCGTGAGAATTCGTCTCTTGATGCTCGGAAAAACGCGGCACCCTGAAATGCGAGGGATCCTTGATGACTATGTACGGCGCATCAGCCGCTCATGCCCCATTGAAATTAACGAGGTGCGTGACGCCGACGCTGCTCTCAGGAGGCTCGAGGCCGACCGCGCCGCGACTATCGTTCTTCTCGACGCCGCCGGAAAAAACCTCGATTCGAATGGCCTCGCCAAATGGCTCGGCGAACTCCGCGACCGCGGCACCCGTGAACTCATCTTTCTCTGCGGCGACGCCGACGGTTTTCCGGATGGCCTGCGCCAGCGCGCCCACCAAAAAATTTCTCTCAGTGCTATGACCTTCTCTCACGAACTCGCCCGCGTCATGCTCGCCGAGCAACTCTACCGCGCCTTCGCCATCCTTTGCGGCAGCCCCTATCCGAAATAGCCCGCGTGGTGTAAAACCATACACACAATGTCCATTCGCATCGTCCCTGACAAAAACCAGCCTTCCGCCGCCATCGAAATCCCGCTCGAAAAGCCGTTGCCCGATTACGATCTCCATGAACTCGAACAGCCCACTCCTCGCGATGTTGATGCTATCCTCGTTTCCCAGGGCTTTCGCGATATTGTCGACGATGCGCGCGGCGTACTCACCGAACTCCTGAGCGGCACCAGCCTCGAAGTCGCCCAGTTCACTGGCGCAATCTGCCCGGGCGACGACGAAACTTTCCGCCCTGGGCTCTGGATCGTTCTTCGAGACAAGAATTCCGCTCAGGGCCGCGAACTCTCCGCTGATGCCCGAACGCGCATCTCCGCCGTCGCCGAAGAACTCGTCAAACGCCTGCAGCTCGCCTAGTCTCGTCGCAGCTTGACCTTTGTCAGTGGACTCCGCAAACTCTAGTCTTTTGACCGCGTGTCGAAGCGGCGCGTTGACACAAAAGTATGCCGGAAGAAAAAGGACTCCTCATCGTTTACACCGGACCGGGCAAGGGCAAGACCACTTGCGCGCTCGGCACCGCGTTCCGCGCTGTGGGCCAAGGCTTGCACGTGTTAATGGTGCAGTTCATCAAGGGTTCCTGGCACTACGGCGAACTTGACGCGGCCAAAATGCTGGGCGACGACAAATTTGAAATCCGCCCCATGGGCCGCGGCTTCGTCAAAATCGGCGGCGCCGAAACCGATCCGGAAGACATCAAGCTGGCGCAAGAATGCTGGCAAGCCGGCCGCGACGCCATCTACAGCGGCAAGTACGACCTCGTCGTTCTAGACGAAATCAATTACACCATCAGCTACAAAATGCTCGATCCCGCCGAAGTCGTCGAAGCGCTGAAGAACCGCCCCGAGCGCGTGCACGTCATCTGCACCGGCCGCAACGCGCATCCCCAGCTCGTCGAGCTCGCCGACCTCGTCACCGAGATGCGCGAGGTGAAACACCCCTACACCAAGGGTATACTGGCTCAGCGGGGGATCGATTATTAGCCCAGTGGTCGCGGCTTGCGAGACGTCATCCTGAAGCGAACCGACAAGGTTCGCTGAAGGATCTCAGCCACTGGGTCTTGGCTGCGGATTCAAATTTCTTAAGCATTCAACTTTAAACTTTCGACTGTCAACTTTCCTATGGCCTGGTTCAAGCGCGACAAAAAATCGATCGAACAATCCACTCCGCCCGAAGAACGCCGCGTGCGCACCGAGGGCCTGTGGGTCAAATGCGAATCCTGCCGCACCATCGTTTTCCGCAAGGACCTCGAAGAGAATCTTCACGTCTGCCCCAAGTGCCAGTTCCACTTCAAAATGAATTCCAAGCAGCGCCTGGAAATGCTCCTCGACGGCCGCTGGACTGAGCACGACGCCGGCATGACCTCCACCGATCCGCTCAAGTTCGTCGACACCAAGCCTTACGCTTCGCGGCTGAAAGACGCCAAGAAAAAACTCGGCATGAACGACGCCGTCATCACCGCCGAGGGCCAGCTCAACGGGCGCCCCGTGGTCATGTGCGCCATGGAGTTCGGATTTATTGGCGGCTCCATGGGTGCGGTGGTCGGGGAAAAAGTTACTCGCGGCATTGAACTCGCCATGGAAACTCGCCAGCCCTTCATCGCCATCTCCTGCTCCGGCGGCGCGCGCATGATGGAGGGCACCATCAGCCTCATGCAGCTCGCCAAAGTTTCCGCCGCCCTTGCGCGGCTCGACGACGAAAAGCTGCCCTACATTTCCGTGCTCACCGACCCCACCACCGGCGGCGTCACGGCCAGCTTCGCCATGCTCGGCGACCTCAATATTGGCGAACCCGGAGCGCTTATCGGTTTCGCCGGCCCGCGCGTCATCGAGCAGACCATTCGCCAGAAACTCCCCGAAGGTTTTCAGCGCTCCGAATTCTTGCTTGAACACGGCTTCCTCGACGCCGTTGTCCACCGCAAGGACCTCAAGTCCTTCATCGCCAGCTCTCTCGACTTGCTCTTGACCTGAGATGAATTACGACGCCTCGGTCCGCTATTTGCTCTCTCTCGGCCGCGAATTGGCCGCGCCAACGCAAGCTGCCGCCGCGAAGTTCAACCTCGAAAATATCACCGTTCTCGCCGAGCGCCTCGGCCGCCCCGACCGTGCTTACCCCAGCGCTCACATCGCCGGCACCAACGGCAAAGGCTCCACTGCCGCATTCCTCGAATCCATCCTTCGCCACGCCGGCTTTCGAACGGGATTGAACACCTCGCCCCATCTCGAAACAATCAACGAGCGCATTCGCATCAATGGCGAAGAAATCAGCGACGAAGCCTTCGCAGAAACCTTCACTCGCATCCATGCTCTGATTGAAGAACTTCTCGCCGCTGGCAAACTCCGCGCTCATCCCACTTATTTCGAGTGTGTCACCGCTATGGCTTTCGATTATTTTGCCCGCGAGCGCGTGGACTGCGCCGTCTTCGAAGTCGGCCTCGGCGGCCGCCTCGATGCGACCAACATTCTTTCTCCGGTCGTCGCCATCATCACGCGCATCGACTTCGACCACGAAAATTTCCTAGGCCACTCCCTCGCCGAAATCGCCCGCGAGAAAGCCGGAATCCTGAAACATGGAATGCCCCTCGTCCTCGCCGAACAACCTCCGGAAGCCCGTGAAGTGATTCTCGCTCGCGCTAGGGCACTTGGCTGCCCGGTCATCGAGCCAGCAACAATCTTTCGCATCGATCAGGAATCCATGCAAAACGGCCGCGCCCGCTCACGCATCATCGAAGTCGACTCCGGCAAAATCTTCGAAATCGCCCCAAGCCTTCCCGGACGTTTCCAGCTCCAGAACTCTTTGAACGCCGTCGCCGCCGCACGGCTTCTCCGAAACCACGGCTTTCAAATCCCTGATGACGCCCTCACCCAAGGAATCGCCGGCACCGTCTGGCCCGGCCGCCTCGAAAAATTGCAATCCGCCCCCGACGTTTATTGCGATGGCGCGCACAATCCCGGCGCCGCTCGCGAACTCGCCTATTTCCTAGAACAGAATTTCTCCGGCCGCAAAATCTTTTTGATCTACGCTGCCCTTCGCGACAAGGCCGTTGACGAAGTCGCCGGCCTTCTTTTCCCGCACGCCGCAGAAGTCATTTTCACCGCGCCTCGAACCTCGCGCGCCGTTTCCGCCACGCAACTCGCGGAAATCGCTGGCCACCATGCCGCCCATTTTTCCGTAATCCCCGACGCCGAGCGCGCCTTCGAACACGCCCTCGCAGAGGCCACGCCTGAAGACGCCATTTTCATCACTGGCTCACTCTATTTGGTCGGCCAGCTCCGCCACTATTGGAAACACCGCGCGCAAGTCGCCGCCCGCTGAAGTCGAGCTGTGGCGCAGGCTTCAGGCCTTCGGTCTCTTTTGCTTTTCGATCATGCACACGTTTAACATCGACGATAGAATATCGCTTCAGGTTCCATAGAGTCTTTGTAGCGCCGGCTTCCCAGCCGGCATTCTTTCTTTAGCAAGACGGATGGGTATGGCGAGCAAGAAACCCAAAGGATTCATTAGCGGAAGCAAGCAAGTCAGAGACGGCGCCCACCCGCTCGTCGGCATCATCATGGGTTCCGGCTCGGACTGGGACACCATGAAGTTCGCCTCTAAAACGCTCGGCGAACTCCGCGTTCCACATGAAACACGTGTTGTCTCCGCGCATCGCACGCCCGATCTTCTTTTTGAATACGCTGCCACCGCTGAGAAGCGCGGCATTGAAGTCATCATCGCGGGAGCGGGCGGCGCCGCCCATCTTCCCGGCATGACCGCCTCAAAAACCGTTCTTCCAGTACTTGGCGTTCCCGTCGAATCACGAGCCCTCAAGGGCCTCGACTCGCTCCTCTCCATCGCGCAAATGCCGGCCGGCATTCCCGTCGGCACGCTCGCCATTGGCAGGTCCGGCGCGGTCAATGCCGCGCTTCTCGCGGCTTCCATCCTCGGCGCGAAGCATCGCGCCATCCGCGAAGCCTTCCGTAAATTCCGCGCCGAGCAGACCGGCCGCGTCCTCGCCAATCCCGATCCCTCCACGGCTCCGCCCCCAGCGAAGAAGAAAGGCAAGCACGCGTGACCATCGGCATCCTCGGCGGCGGACAACTCGGCTACATGCTCGCTCTCGCGGGCTACCCGCTCGGTTTGCATTTCCGTTTTCTCGATCCTTCGCCCGAAGCTCCCGTGGGCCGCATCGCCCAGCGCGTCACTGCCGATTACACCGATCAGGCTGCACTCGAAAAATTCGCAAGTGGCCTCGAGCTGGTCACTTACGAATTCGAAAACGTTCCCGTCGAGGCCGCCAATTTTTTGGCCGGGCGTGTTCCCGTGTATCCTCCGCCAGCCGCTCTCGAAGCCGCGCAGGACCGACTCGCCGAAAAGTCTCTCTTCCGCAAACTCGGCATTGCCACCACCGAATTCGCTCCCGTTTCGAATGTGCGCGAACTCGATGCCGCCTTAAAAACAATCGGCCTTCCCGCCGTCCTGAAAACTTCGCGTATGGGGTATGACGGCAAAGGCCAGTGGATTCTGCGCACCGCGGAAGATGTCGCCAAAGCCAAGTCCGAATTGCCTCCCGTAAAACTGATTCTCGAACGTTTCGTTCCCTTCATTCGCGAACTCTCCGTTCTCGCGGTTCGCTCCCGTAACGCGGAAACCGCCATCTACCCGGTCGTGGAAAATCACCATCGCAGCGGCATCCTCCGGCTGTCTCTTGCGCCCGCCCCGCGCCTCGAACTCCCCATCCAGCGCGCCGCGGAGCACGCCGCGCGCTGTGTCCTCGAATCCCTGAAATACGTCGGCGTCCTCGCCCTTGAATTTTTTGACCACCAAGGAAAGCTTCTCGTCAACGAAATGGCCCCCCGCGTCCACAATTCCGGCCATTGGACCATCGAAGGCGCCGTCACCAGTCAGTTTGAGAACCATCTCCGCGCCGTCCTCAGTCTCCCGCTCGGCTCTGCAGGGCTCACCGGCCACTGCGCCATGCTCAATCTAATCGGCGACCTGCCCGACTCCGCCGAAGTCCTCGCCCTCCCCGACGCCCACCTCCACCTCTACGGCAAATCCCCGCGTCGCGGCCGCAAACTCGGCCACCTCACCCTCCGCGCCGCCTCACCCGAACGCCTCGCCCTCCGCCTCTCCGAACTCCCCGCCTTCTTCCACCGCCCCGACTTCTGCCTCGACGCCGCCCTCGCCCCCTCAGGCGCTCTTCATTCCTGAACCCTAGGCAGCTTTCAATTGTAGATAGTGTAGGGGCCGGGCTTCAGCCCGGCTCTTGTAGCGCCGGCTTCCAGCCGGCGTTTTTTCTTCGCGGCCAGCACACCCCCGAAATGCGCCGCCTGAAACTAGTCGTTCCAATTCTTCACAAGCAACGGAGGCGCGTCAACCTGGCTAAGAACGCTTTAAGACACACTCATCCCCTCGGGTCGCTCGTTTCCTGCGACTCGCAGTTGCACGCTCAGGCTGACCACCCGAGGAGCGGTCGTTACTTCTGGGCAGAATGCGTAATGCGAGCCAACAAATCGCGACGGCTGTTTGGCACCGTGGAGCTGGCGATAGCATCCTGAAAGCCCTTGCGGTCCTCCGGGCTCATTTTGTCAAACGTAGCAGCAATGGCGTCGGCCCACTTGTTCATGTTCTCAGCGTTGGCGAAAGTAAAGACGCCGCAGCGCATTGACCCCGGCCCATTGAGGACGAACTGTTCATCCATCCCGTAAGAGGTGGCCACGCCTTTTTTGAACTGCTCTTCAAATGTCGGAACCAGATATTTCTTGATGGTGGCGACGAAGTCGTCGGCCTTGCCGGGCTGCGCCAGGGTGCAGTTCACCCGCAGGTAGCCGGCGCCTCCGCCAGATACAGGGCTGGAGTGGCCATAGACCGAGCGCAGCAGCAAGTCTTCGTGCTTGGTTGCCGCAATCTGGCCGGGCCGCGGGCCAATCTTGCGAAGTTCATCGAGCACGCGCATGACGCCGGCAAGACTTGTAGACCACCAAGCCGTGCTATGCGTCATGCCCTCTGGTGTGTGCACAATCGTCTCCGTGTTCGACCAGCCGTTGAGCGCACCCTCGGCAAACAGGCGTTCCAGAATCGGATTCACAGTCTTCTCCGTGTCCTCGGTATACTGCGCCCAATTGGCCCTCGGCACCTGGAACTGGCTCACGTAGACATAAACGGGATGTGCCTGCTCCGCTTGAGGCAGAGCCACCGGAGCACTGAAGACCAGCATTACAGCCACAAATAGCCCAACTACACTTAGACCAGTGTTGCGCTTCGACATCTTATCCTCCTCGGCCAGCCGAGGAATCTTCCGGCGTGCCGCGATCGAGAACGGCCTCGTTACGCAAAAAGGGGAAATCGCAGATAAGTCTGCCCGTGCTTGATCTTCGAATTTTGCGTACCCAAAAAGGGGAGGGACCTGCGCCAGAGTTTCGGCTAGCGTGCGACGAACCTATACCCGCACCGCTAGCGTGTCAAGCACATCGCCCTGCGCGCCGGATCCCCCGAACGCCTCGCCCTCCGCCTCTCCGAACTCCCCGCCTTCTTCCACCGCCCCGACTTCTGCCTCGACGCCGCCCTAATTCCCGCTCCCTCCGCCTCCCTCCGCGCCTGACTCGGACGGCTTGCCCTACCAATAGCCTGAGCTTCACGATTTACACTGATTTACGTCATGCCTATAAGCTACGAGCGAAGTGAATCCGGTTATTATTCATGTTATAATCGAAAATAATATTTGACATGAAACTTGAATCAGTTTCGATCACACGCTATCGAAGCGCATACGATGTGCAGCTTCCCTACGTGGGCGACTTTAACGTCTTCATCGGTAAGAACAACTCCGGAAAATCGACGCTGCTTCGAGCTATCAAGTCCTTTTTCGCGTGCCTAAAAAGAGGCAACGTCACAGCTCTAGACGCCCCCATTGGCAGAGAATCAATTGACTTTTCCTATAGAAAAGCCACGGAGCCGATGGAAATAGCTGCAACATTCTCAATGCAACTCGCTGAAAGAGATGCGCTAATCAGGGATATTGCCAGTGAAGCACCGCAGCTAAAGAACGCGGTGGATGGTCTCGACCCATCCCTGTGGCTGGAAGTTTCGATCAAGATCAATCCGCCACCAGACAGATTTGCGTATACGCAAAAACTGAGCTTGGTCCCTCCATCGCGAACAACATCAAATCAAGCGCCCGAACGAGTTTTGTTCCGAGTCAACGCGATATCGGCCCGAGAATTAGCCGACAAGTTCCGCGACGTTCGAAAATCGGCCACCATTAGCGAAGATATCGGCAAGGTCGCCAGGTTGATGGATGAAGATGATTTTCAAGGCATGCGTCGCACCCCAGACGAAAGCCTCCAGCAAAGCCGATTTGGCTATTTCATCCGGAGAGCGCTAGGAGACATGCCGGGTCATTCCGCAACCGTCCTCGAAGGGTTACTGCGGCAGAGTACCAGCTTCGCGGACTTTCAAAGTAATGCTAAGGCGCTAGCAGCAAAATATAACGATCAGTCGGCCGCCGCCGAAACGGCGCCACTGAAAAATCCAGTAGACACTTTCTCTGGTCAGCAAACATCAGTTCCGCAATACGTGCTAAATCTTATCAAGACGATCGGTGCTATACCTGTCTTATATCTCACCGAACATCGCAAAGCCGTGGGAAAGGAGGAGGCTGAACGCCTACTCCAACTTAAGGTGGAACGAGGCGGAGACGAAATACTCAGCAATATCAAACAAAAGGTCGCTGCGCTCTTGGGTGTCAAGATTGACGCGTTTTCAGCCGGGGGAGGTCAGACAACGGCCAGAAATGCAGAGATGGACGTTGACAACTTTCTTCTCGAAGTGAATGGGTCCGGCATAAAGGAAGCCCTCAGACTAATTCTGGACATAGAGTTCCAAAAACCAAAGATGCTCTTGGTCGAAGAACCAGAAGTTCATCTCCATCCCGCTCTAGAGACGAATCTCATGGGTTATCTGAAAAAGATAAGTCATGAGTGCCAAGTATTCATATCAACCCATTCGACCAATTTTCTTGACACGGCGGACATGCAGAACGTCTACCTGGTTTCAAAGCTGGAGGGAGCCACGCAAGTGCAATTGCTCGACCTAGAAGAAGCGGAAGCCAAAATTCCCAAGGAATTGGGAGTCCGGTTAAGTTCCCTCTTCATGTTTGACCGTCTCGTTTTCGTGGAGGGCCCTTCCGATGAAGCAATAATCCGCGAATGGGCTAACACGCTATCCATAAATTTGAGTCAGGCAAACGTCGGGTTTATCAGCATGGGAGGAGTCAGGAACTTCGGACATTACGCTGCCGACACAATTATTAATTTCTCACCCGCCGCCAAGTAACAGCATGGTTCATCTTGGATCGAGATGAGCGAGATCAAGAAGAAGTGCGGAAGTTACAGCAGCGACTTGGCGCGAAAGCGCGAGCAGAGGTACTAGATAGGAGAGAGATTGAGAATTTTCTAGTGGTACCCGGGCCGCTAGAAGCGTTCATTCGCATGAAACAAGAAATGTCGGGAAGCAAGGCACTGCCACAACCAGAAAGAGAAGCAATAGTTTTGACAATCGACCAATGCGCCGACAGACTAAAAGAGCTTGCCATCGAAAAACAAGTTATAAAAGCGTTATGCATTCCAATTTATCCGAAAGTGAGTTCTAAAGAAGACGATGCCACCAAGCTGAATGATCGAATCACCGAGGAATTGAGTAAGATTCACAAGCAATTGGACAGCACTCTGCAAGCTGTCCAGCAGAAAATCGACGAATATGCTCGGATAGTTGATGAATCCTGGCAAGCCCGGAAGTTGCAAATTGTTCCTGGTGATATTCTGCTGGATCGCGTTTGCCAAAAGTTTGGCGTTAGGTTCAAGAAAGGTGTCGATGGCCCACGGTTGGCATCACTGATGACAGAAAAAGATATAGATGGCGAGATAAAAAGAATTATTCGCGAGCTCGGCTCCACGTCACCTTAAAAAAAGAATTATGTCAGGTGGCTCGCTAAAGTCCTTGTCTTCCCTTCGGTTCCGATTTTTCTCTGCGCCCTCTGCGTCTCTGTGTTAAGCCTTTCTTTTCTTCCGTTTGCGACGCCTCGTCCGTTCGAAAGTACTACGCTTTTCATTCGAAACTAGTACTACATCGTAATAGTATTTTACAAACTAACTTTCTCATGCTACCTTGTCTTGTGAATCTTCGCTCCCATCCCCGCCGCCCCCCGCAATTCCATCATTCTGGCGAGAAGCTCCTATTCCGCCCCGATTTTCGTCCTTTTTTTTCCTGCGCCACGCACTCTTCCAAGTTCCGTACTCTCTTCCAAGATCCGTATCCTCTAAGTCCTTTGCTTGCCACTCTTGCGAAAACTGCCGGGGTGTGTACCAACTCTTCCCGCTTTGGAACCTGCCCCGCAAGAAATTGCTCTCAATCTCTGTCGCCACAACTATCCTTGGCTCCTCGGCCTCTCCCCCTAGCCCTGTCTCTCCGTCCCCAAATGACTATCCCTCTTTCTTTTCAGACCCTTGCGCACTCTTTTGCGCTTTCTTGCACCCGCACAAATCTCAACTCCTTTATTTTCAACCCATTCCGCACTCTTCGGCAAAAAACGAAGCATTCGCGCCAGCTACTCCCGCCTCGCGCCCAATTCTCAAGGCGACCGCCTTCAGCGGATCGCGGAACACGGTTCCGGACCCAGAGCCACGAGGCACGAACCACTTCCCGACAGGTTGCCGCTGTGCCCTCCGAATGCTACGATTTGGTGTTCCATGAGCCCTGTTAACCCCCAACTGAGCGCCGCCTCCCGCCCCCGTGTTGGTATCCCCTGGCGCGCCTCCGACGATGAGGACAATGCCCGGGCTGCCGGTCCAGCGGGCAAAATTGGAAAGACCGAGGACTACTTAAAAGCAGTAGAGAAGGCAGGCGGCGAAGGGATCGTCATCACACTGAAAGATAGAGAAGAACGAAGCAGGCTGATCCCAACGCTTGATGCCTACGTACTCCCTGGCAGCCAAGCGGACGTGGATCCCGGCGAATATGGTTCCATAAATCGCGGTCTGTCCGCGCCCGCAGACCCCCTGCGCAACGAAGCTGATCGCGCCATTCTCAAGCACGCCTTTGCCGAGAAGAAGCCCGTTCTGGCCATCTGTTATGGTTGCCAGCTTCTCAACGTCTATCTGGGAGGCACGCTCATCCAGGACCTCCGGGCCGAGACCGGCACTGCCACGCCTCATCGCAAGAAAGACGTCGGGCCCGAAGCCAAGGAAGATCCTATTCACGACGCCACGTTGGAACCCGGTAGCCGTTTGGCTTCTATTGCAGGCCGCACCGAGGCCGCCGTCAACAGCTCGCATCACCAAGCCATTGCGCAGCCAGGAAAGAATCTGCACGTCACGGCTCACGCTCCAGACGGAATTGTCGAAGCGATCGAGTGGACCGGCGATTCCAATTGGGTCGTCGGCGTCCAATGGCATCCGGAGCGCATGTCCAATGATCCGCTCGCGCAGCGCCTGTTTCAGCAGTTCGTCGCTGCCGCAAGAACCCGCGAGGCCGTTGCTCAAAAAACGTAGATGAGTCGTTGTTCTAAATTTCTAGTTTCGATTTTCGAGTTTCCAATTCCGGGGGGTTCATGATTTCTCTCGCAGGCAAGGCGGCACTCATCACCGGCGGCTCACGCGGCATCGGCGCGGCAGCGGTCAAACTTTTCGCGCAAGCCGGCGCCGATGTGGTCTTCAACTATGCCAAAGCCAAGGACGCCGCGCTCCAGGTCCAGCAGGAAGCTGGCAAGCATGGCACGCGCGTGGAAGCGTTCAAAGCGGACGTCGGCAAGCACGCTGACAACCAGAAACTCGTGGAGCACACCATCGCCCGGCTCGGGCGGCTGGACATTCTCGTCGCCAATGCAGGAGTTTGGAACCTTGAAGATCTGCCCATTGACAAGATGACCGAAAAGCAGTGGGACGACATGATGCGCATCAACCTCAAAAGCGTCTACTCCATCATCCATTTCACCGTTCCCCACATGATCAAGCAGAAGTCCGGCAAAATCATTCCCATCAGCTCTACCGCCGGCCAGCGCGGCGAATCCTTCCACACCCATTACGGTGCATCAAAAGGAGGCATCATCAGCCTCACCAAGGGCCTCGCCACCGAGCTCGCCCGTCACAATATTCTTGTGAACTCCGTCGCTCCCGGCTGGGTGGCTACCGACATGTCCATTCCTGTGCTGGAGACCAAAGCGGGCCAGAGGATGGCTTCCACGGTAATTCCCCTCGGCCGGGCGGCCACTGCCGAAGAAATTGCCGGCCCCATCCTCTTTGTCGCTTCGGACCTGGCCAACTTCATGACCGGCGAAGTCATCAATGTAAATGGAGGATCGGTCTTGTGCGGGTAAAACCCCTTTATCTTGCGGGCGTCGCCGTGCTTGCGGTGGCGATCTTCGCTTCACGCGCTTCCGCGCAGAATCCCGACACCTTGATGCCGGAGCAGAGCGTCGCCAAGGCCAAGCAAATCCTAAGCGATCTCATCAACGCGCTGGGCGGGCCGGGCTACACGGAAGTCCGCGAAAGCCAGTGCGAGGGACGCCGCGTGCTTTTTGGTCACAGTGGCGATGTGATCGGCAATATCGGGTTTACCGAGTTCCGCCGATTTCCGGACAAAGTTCGCACGGAATACCTCGGCAAGAGCCATCACAACATCCTCCCCTACCTGATCGGCATCGACGGTTTGGATCTTGCGCACGGCGGTGTGGTCATCACGCTGTATAACGGCGACCATGGCTGGACTTTCGATCGCAGCGGAGTCAACGAATTGCCGGCCGCCTCCATCGCCGACTTCCAGGAGCAGGTCAAGCGCAACATCGACAATCTTTTGCGGCTGCGGCTCAATGAGCCGGGCATCGCTATCCGCTTCGGCGGCAATGACACGGTGGACCTCAAGCAAGTGGATTGGGTCGAGATTACCGACAGCCAGGAGCACAAGTTTCGCCTGGCCGTCGATCGTTCCACTCACCTCTTGGTTCGCAGCGTGGTGATCACAAAAGACGAAGAGAATCAGCAAATCAACGAGGACGTCTCCATCTACTCAAAATATCAGCTGAAAGACAGCGCCTGGACGCCGCTGCAGATCTCCCGGGAACACAATGGGCGCCGCTCCGTCCAAATCTTCTATGATAGTTGCAAGTACAATCCCGGATTCCCCGATGAACTCTTCAGCAAAACATCGCTTTCCAAGCAAGGGTCCCAAAACCTCGCGAAAAAGAACAAGAACTAAGAACCAGGACGGGTGATGGAGAACACATTGGCCTCTCTATTTTGTGCTCCCGGCAGAGCTACGCAAGATTACTGAGATTAAAGATTACTCAACCGGACCCACATACCCTTCACCTGTTTCAATTTGTTACACTTCTACCCATTCCTTGACTCTTGGAATAGAATGTAATGGTCTAGCCAGCGAAAGTACTATGTTTAGCAGTAGTTGCGCCCCAGTGTCCCTTGGCACGGCAACTGCATCATTTTAGTCTCTTAGGCGTCCTATAGGCCGGGCCGCCGGTTCCGGCCGATGAATGAGGAAACGATTTTGAGTAAGAGTGCCCCACATTCCCGCACTCGCAGCCGCCGCATTGGCGGCTTCAGCATGGTCGAATTGGCGGTTTCCATGACCGTGCTACTGATTCTAACGGCGATTGCGATTCCTACGCTTATGCGCTCGTTTCGAGCGTACCAGCTCAACGACGCGGCCGGGCGCTTCTCCGACATGCTGAAATTTACGCGATTCGAAGCAGTGCGTCGGAACACGCAGTTGTGTTTCCTGATGCAGCAGAACGCGTCCGATTGGACCGTTGGGACGAGCTCCAACTGCGGCGCAGCTTTCGATGCCAACGGGAAGCAGCAGGTGATCGCCGGGTTTGCAACACCTTTGCCTGCCAATACCGCTGGATTGCCTGGTCAGGCCGCCATTTGCGGCCAGCTCGTCAACAATGGCGGGCCGTGCCTAGATGATACTTCGTCGGGCACTAATAATGCCACGGTCCAGTTTGATGCTCGTGGTGCGATTCGCGTCGGCGGGAACGTAGCGCCCAGAGTCTTTGTGTTTTATTTCGGGAGCGCGGGCGATCCGGAGTTTGGCTATCGCGCGGTGATTTTGCTCCCTTCGGGCGCCACGCAAATGTGGACCGGTCCTAAAGGCGGACCCTGGCAGCGATTCGCTTAGGGATACGAGAACTGACGAACAGTAATGGTTTCCGCATTCACAAAACGGCGCACAAGGGAAAGGGGCTTCAGTATCCTGGAGATGATGTTCGCCACCATCATTTTGTTGGTGGGCCTGGTGGCGATCGCGCAGCTCGTGCCGGCTTCGATCCTCATGAACTCCCGGAATCGCATGGACTCGTCGGCGCTCGTCTTTGCACAACGCGAATTGGATTTCATAATTGATCAGCCGCTCCTATTGACGAACTTCACCGATCCGCTCGGCGTCTACTGCTACCCCGCCGGAAACACATGCAATCTGGGGAGCCCAAACCCGCCCAATCAGGTCCAGGGCAGCCCGGTTGTGGTAATCAATAATCAGGCTCTGATTGATTTCAGCAATCCCACGGGTATCCCCAACTGGAGTTTCACCTACCCGGATCCCAACGATCCCAACGGAGCCGCGTATGACGTTCGCTGGGCGGTGATCGTTACTGGAAACGGGTCAACCATTTCCAGTAAACGCTTTATCCTCGGAATACGGCAGCAGGGCGGCAACGGCTATTTTCAACCGATTACTCTCGACACTTTGGTGGAAAAATGACCCGGGCCATCAGCACCATCCGGCAAGAGGGATTTACGCTCATTGAACTGCTAGTTGCTCTGGGTATATTTCTTGTAATCACGGGAGCGGCGTTCACTCTGCTGGGCTCCTCACAACAGCACTACCAGGTCGAAACACAAGTGCTGAGTTCCTTCCAGGAAGCCCGGCTCGGCATGGACCAGATCGTGCGCGACGTCAACGATGCGGGCTATCCGCCGCCGAGCTTTGCGGGTACTGACCCTACACTATTCGCAAGTACCCCTTTTGCCTGGAGCCCCGGCTACCTCACCAACAGTTCCTGCAACATCGTTGCCAGTAGCGGGAAGCCCGTCTGCACCACACCGGGCAATTTCGATCTCATCATCGAGACCAATCCTAATCCGCAGGACCCCGCCTGCGCTCTCACTCCCTGCCCGGTTCAGTGGATTCGCTACCAACTGCAGGTCCCCCCGCAGGTGCAGGTCCCGACGCTCATGCGTGGGATGGTCCCGAAGACTCCGGGCCCTGGTGACCCCGATGCAGCTACGACTGCAGCAAGTGTGCTTGTCCCATTCGTGCAAAACGTTGTAAACAGTCCGGCACAGCCTATCTTTTCGTATACCTGCGACACGACGTCCGCACCTCAGTCGCCTCCTCTTCCCTGCCCTAATGCGGCTGCTGCGGACAACTCACCCGCGAACATTCGGGATGTGATCGTCAACCTGATCGTTGCTGCTCCTCTTCCGGACCCCAAAACGGGCCAGCCTCGCCTTGTGCAGCTGACGGGGCGTGGCCGCCGCATCAATCCAAGTCAGTGAGGCCGGAGAATTAGATGAGCGCGGGAAGATCAATGCGAAAGCGACGGAAGGAAAACGGCATCGCCCTGCTCATCTCGATTTTCGTTCTGCTGCTGATCAGCGTAGTGGCGATTGCTTTGGTCGTTTCTTCCGGCACGGAAACGGCAATAGCGGGCAACTATCGGTCGGCGACAGGCGTTTACTACGCGGCGCTCTCCGGCCTTGAGGAAGCACGCGGACGGCTCCTGTCGAAGAATCCCAACTCCTTCTTGAAGACGGCCCCGGCGAATTTTCTGCCTCCGCCCGGCACTCGGTGGGACATAGGCTATGTAAGGTATGTCTTGAATCCTGGTCCTGCCGACCTGGCAGACACGCGCACGACCTATCCGGATGTAGAGTACGACAATGAGTTCGGCCCAGGGAAGCTCGGAGCCGCGAATGTGGTGACAACCCCCTCGGTTTGGAACGTCGCTCCGCTGAACGCCTTACCTGTCCCGGGCCCGCTTTACAAGTGGGTACGCATCAACGCCGTATCCGAAGTGTCGCTGCAGCGTCAGGTTGCTCCCTTTGATGGTCACACTCCAGACCCCGCCAAGCCGATTTACTACGACGGTATACGCCTCACTATCGACCCGACGGGCGCGCAGGAGGTGCTGGAGATTACGTCGCTTGCGGTGCTGCCCAACGGTAGCCAGAATAGCAGCCAGAAGCTCGTTCAATACCTTGTTGCGCCGGTCCCTATCACGCTGCCCCCTTTTCAGGCGGCACTTACACTCTCTGGCAGCCAAAATGGAACTGACCCGTTCTTTCAAGCCCCAACCACAAACGCTGTTTACGCGGTGAAGGGAGATGGTGACCAGGATTGCAACGGCAATCCTTTGCCATCTAAAGTGGCGGTTGGTCTTTACGGCCCATACCAGGGTGTCGGCAATTTGAACAACGCCCTCAATGCCATAAAGGGCGGAATTCCATCCTTCCCTCCACCGTCCACAGCTGCTAAGTCGAACTACACAGGCCAGGGTGCCTGGCCGGATGTAGAGCAGCTGACCGCGCCGTTCCAAACGCCGAGTCAACTGGATTCGTTTGTACAAACCATTGTACAAAATGCGGACGTTATCCTCCCCTCAGGCTCCACGGGATCGGCGTTGACACCGTTGGGAATGTCGCCCACCAATCCGCTCACGGTCGTCGTCAACGGGAATCTGGACATCAGCAACTGGAGCAGCGATGGATACGGACTTCTGCTGGTTACCGGCACGTTTACCTACGACCCGGACACGAATTGGTACGGAATCGTTCTGGTGATTGGGCAGGGAGTCGTAAACAATTCGCAGAACGGTCAGAATAAACAAATCAATGGGGCCATGTTTGTAGCCAAAACGCGGGACGCGTCTGGGAATCTGTTGCCAGACCTGGGAGGGGCCTCCGTATCATTCCTTCCGGCAATGCAAGGCAATGGCATGCGCTACAACTCCTGTTGGATCCAGAAAGCCCAGCCGACCTCTAGTTACCAGATTCTCTCCTTCCACGAAATCTCGCAGTAGGAAATTGCCCGCCGTTGCGTGCTTCACTCAATTCTTGTCTGCGCATTTTAATTCGCTCTTCACCGCCTCGGGGCGGCTTCCAATGTTTCGCTGCTTTTGGCGCTCGGAGTCGTGGGGCGCTATAATGACCGGATGCGGAATCGCCAGGAAAGCTCACAGATGCACGGCACGACGGTGCTATGCGTGCGCAAGGACAACAAAGTGGTGCTGATCGCCGATGGCCAGGTGACCATGGGCGACCACGTGATGAAGCACACCGCGAGGAAAACTCGACGCCTATTCAACGACAAGGTCGTGGCTGGTTTTGCCGGTTCGACGGCCGACGCAATTACCCTTTTTGAACGGTTCGAAGGGAAACTTCAGGAGTTCTCGGGCAATCTTCAAAAAGCGGCGGTCGAATTGGCCAAGGAATGGCGCAAGGACCGCGCGCTTCGCCATCTGGAAGCGCTGCTGATCGTGGCAGACACCAAAGGCACATTCATTCTTTCCGGGACCGGCGATGTGATCGAGCCGGACGACGGACTGGTGGCCATCGGATCGGGCGGCACGTACGCTCTGGCTGCTGCTCGGGCGCTTCTGAAGCATTCGAAACTGACCGCCAAGGATCTGGCCATGGAGGCCATGCGCATCGCCAGCGAGATTTGCATTTTCACCAACGCGAATTTTACGGTCGAAGAGCTTTAGCAGTAGCTCGAAAAAAAACGGAAAATGAGTTGGCGATGGCCTTTGAATGGCATCCAAAGGCAAAGTGAGAAAGGATTTGAATAGGGGTTGTACGGGCATCTTCGCCGGATGCCCTCAGAATGACATTATTGGGTTATTCTGCAGCTTTCCAGGGATCGGGTGTGAATGCACGGTACGCTGTTTTCGCGCATCAAAGGAACTGAGCAACTCATGACCAGTAAGACTGAAAAAGAAATTATCTACGCGCCGGGAGGCAACGGCGCCGAGCCCGTCGAGGAACAGGAACTTCTCCCAGCCCTCGATGACATGACGCCGCGGGAAATCGTGGCGGAGCTCGACAAGTACATCGTCGGGCAAAATGCCGCCAAGCGCGCCGTGGCCGTGGCCTTGCGCAACCGCGTGCGCCGCCAGAAGCTACCGCCGGAAATCGCCGAAGACGTTTTGCCGAAAAACATTTTGATGATTGGGCCCACCGGCGTCGGAAAAACGGAAATCGCTCGCCGGCTGGCACGGCTTGCCGGCTGCCCGTTTGTCAAAGTGGAGGCTTCCAAGTACACCGAAGTTGGATACGTCGGCCGCGATGTGGAATCGATGGTGCGCGATCTCGTTGAAACTTCCATCGACATGATCCGCGAGGAAAAACTAGACGAAGTCGCGGACCGCGCCGAACAGGCCGCGGAAGAACGCGTGCTCGATCTGCTGCTCCCGCCGGCGCCTCCTCCCGCGGCGGGCACTCCGGAAGCCGAGGTTGCCGCGCAGCGGGAACAGACGCAGCGCACGCGGGAAAAGCTGCGCGCCCAGCTGCGCGAAGGCAAACTGGACCAGCGGATGGTGGACCTCGAAGTCCGCGAGCGTGCCATGCCCTCGTTCGAAATCGTGTCCAACCAGGGCGTCGAAGAAATGGACATCGGCAAGCTGCAGGACATGTTCTCCGGCATGTTCGGGCAGCAAAAGAAAAAACGCAAAATGAGCGTGGCCGACGCTTTCGAATACCTGATTCAGGAAGAAGAAAACAAGCTGCTGGACATGGACCAGGTGACGCGCGTGGCCGTGGAGCGCGCCGAGCAGATGGGCATCATCTTTATCGATGAAATCGATAAAGTGGCCGGGCGCGAATCCGGTCATGGGCCCGATGTTTCGCGCGAGGGCGTGCAGCGCGACATTCTTCCGATTATCGAAGGCACTACCGTCAACACGCGCTACGGGATGATCCGCACCGATCATATTCTTTTCATCGCGGCAGGCGCGTTTCACGTGACCAAGCCGTCCGACTTGATCCCCGAGTTGCAGGGCCGGCTGCCCATCCGCGTCGAGCTGCAATCCCTGAAGGAAGAGGATTTCATCCGCATTCTGACGGAGCCGAAGAATGCGCTCATCAAACAATATGTGGCGTTGCTGGAGACGGAAGGCGTCAAACTCAACATTACGGAAGACGCCGTCGCCGCGGTCGCGCGCTTCGCAACCAACGTGAACGAGCAGACTGAAAACATCGGCGCGCGGCGGCTGCACACCATCCTCGAAAAAGTTCTCGACGAAATCTCGTTCGAGGCGCCCGACCTGAAGAAAAAGAACGTGAAAGTTGACGCTGCCTACGTCAGCAAGCAGCTCGCGGACATCGTCAAGAACCAGGACCTGAGCCGTTACATTCTCTGATTCTTGAAAATAGAAAATGGAAATTAGAAAAGGGACGGCACTTCACATTTCAATACGCCCCGCGCAGGTCTTTGCCATTTTCTATTTTCTTTTTTCCATTTTCTTGATGGCCGGTGGATGTGGCGCGCCCGGCGAGCCTGTTCCGCCTGTGCCACCGGTTCCTGTCGCGATCAAGGACCTCGCGGCACACCAGGCGGGCGATGGCGTGCAACTGGCCTTCACCCTTCCCGCGAACTCCGTTACCGGCGACCGTCTTTCCGAACCGCCCGCGGTCGAAATCCTTCGCGGTAGCGTCAAGCCTGACGGCTCGGCCGACGCAAAGTCATTCCGCGCTGTTTACACCATTCCCGGCGCTCTGGTGGAGAATTACCGCGCCGCCGATGGCCGCATAATCTTCACCGATCCAATCGCGCCGGAGGAAACCAAAGCGCATCCGGGCGGTACGGTCAGCTACGCGGTTCGAACGCGCGCTTCGCAGAAACGCGCTTCTGCCGATTCGAATGTCGTCTCGGTGCGGGTGTTTCCGGTTCCCGCTCCAATCACTTCCGTCCAGGCTCGCGTCACCGAGTCAGCACTTGAATTGAGCTGGACAGCACCAAGTGGGACTGCCCCCGGAGAGCCGATAAACAAGATCACCAGCTATCGAATCTACCGCGCGGAAATTCAACCTTCGGCTACGTCGTCGCCGGCGCAAACGCAAGAATTTCCGCAGGGAAAACCGGAATTAAACGCTGTATTCCTCGCTTCCTCAGAAACCGAAAGTTTTCGCGACACTTCCTTTGTTTTCGACCATACCTATGTTTATATCGTGCGCAGTGTTATTCAGGTTGAAGGCAACGAGCTGGAATCGTCTGACTCTCAGCCGGTAACAGTCACTCCGCGCGACACGTTTCCTCCTGCGACCCCGCAGGGCCTCGTGGCCGCCGTGCTTCCCGGTTCGGCTCCAGGCACGTTTGTTGTTGACCTCTCCTGGTCCATTAATCTTGAAACCGACCTGGCCGGGTACCACGTCTATAGGAGTGAGCAGGAGGGCACAAGGGGCCAGCTTGTTACTCCCGATTTATTGCCCACGCCTTCGGTTCGTGATACCTCTGTAGAGCCCGGCCGCCGCTATTGGTACACCGTGACCGCCGTCGACCGCGCGGGGAATGAAAGTCCACCAAGCGCGCCCGTAGTCGTCGACGTCACGCAACCATCGCCGTAACTCCGGGTTAGACAATTGCTCGCATCTCGGGAGGCGAGCTTTTCATGTTGGTACGTCCGCATCTGCCGGGTTATCGTTGGTTCCACGTCTTCCCCAACGCTGCCATCCGCACTGGCGTTTACGTGGGTGTTTGTCTGAGTTTGGTTTTCACCGCATGGCTGGTGATTGCAAATCACGCCCCGTTCCTGAATCGCTTTGCGATGGAGCGCAATATCGCCGCAGCGGCGATCCTCTGCTTTCTTGCTGCGGTTCCCGTTTTTCGGTTTCTGCGCTTGCCGGGCCATCTCCTGGCATCGAGCCTTCTTGGCTGGCTCATTTTCAGCTTAAGCTATCGCGCGCTGTGCGTAATTTTTCACGGGCTCAGCAACCGGCTCAGCACGTTCCAGGTTTTCATGATGGGAGCCGTCGTGTATATGATACTCACCACGCTCTGCTGGATTGTCGGCGTAATCTGGAGAGCCCGTGAAGCGCATGAGTCTCATCCCAACCACCACGCAAGCTGAGCACCAATGAAAATCTGCCGTTATGCCAAGCGGGAAGCTTCTGGTGCGGACTCGCTTTCACCGCGCTATGGACTGATCGAAGACGAAAATGTCATCGAGATCTCCGGGCCGCCCTGGGGCGCCTGGTCGCGGGGTTCGCGTTCGTCGCAACTCAGCGAGGTGCGGTTGCTCGCTCCCGTCGAACCTTCCAAGATCGTATGTATCGGCCGCAATTATGCCGCCCACGCCGCGGAATTGGGCAACGAAGTCCCGAAAGAGCCATTGATGTTCCTCAAGCCGCCCTCTTCCATCATCGGACCGGACGAAGCAATCGTCTTGACAAAATATGCGCAACGCGTGGAACACGAGGGCGAACTCGCGCTGGTCATGGGCCGCCGCTGCTCGCATCTCATCGATGCCGACGACGCTTTGTCGTTCGTGATGGGCTATACCTGCCTCAACGATGTGACCGCGCGCGACCTTCAGAAGAGCGATGTGCAATTCACGCGCGCGAAGGGGTTCGATACCTTTTGTCCTATCGGCCCGCACATTGAAACCGCGCTTGATCCATCGAATGTTCTGGTGGAGACGCACGTCAACGGCGCACGTCGGCAATCCGGCGCCACTTCGCTGATGATCTATCCGCCCGCGTTTCTGGTTCGCTGGATTTCGCGCATGATGACGTTAATGCCGGGCGACATCATCGCCACCGGTACGCCGGCCGGCGTCGGGCCGCTAGTTGCCGGAGACACAGTGGAGGTCAGCGTTGCCGGGATTGGTGTGTTGCGCAATCCAGTGCACGCTCCACAAGCGTAGATTCACTCAAGCCATAAGGATTCGGTAGAATACGCAGGAGTGGGGTATCGGCGGATGGGAGAAGTATTTCCGCCGTATTGCGTGCATGCGATTTCCAGCCCGCCACTCACGGTTCCAGTTATTTGCGAACAGGGAGTCTCGTTGAAGGAATTGTTAGCCGATTGGAAATTAGTCCTTGTCATGGGTGGCGCGGCAATCGCTGCGCTGGCCATGATCGTTTATGCGTTTTTTCGACCCGCTCCGAATCCCGAAGAAGAAGAGCGCAAGCGGCGCCTGCATTTGAATCAGATCGGCCGCATTGCCGAAGGGCAGATCGTCGGGCTCGTGGAGCAGCCGCCCGAATCGAGAGAGGTGCGCAAGGGTTTGTTCGGAGCGAGCGCCAGACCGCTGAAAGACATGCGGCCGCGCCATCTGGTCTCCTACAGTTATTTGATTTCGGGCGTCACCTATCAGACCGCGCAGGACATCACCGGCCTCGAAAGCCAGGTGCGCCTGGAACGGCTCGTCGCCGGCCAGCCCGCGAGCATCAAGTACGATGCCGCCAATCCCAGCGACTCCATCCTCGTCGCCGATGATTGGTCCGGCTTACGCTAAGCTTCGCGAAGCGCTGCGCCGCACTGAGTATTGAATGGCCTTCGCTGGTTGCTCTCACGCTAACTCACCGTCTTCTGCATTCTGCTTTGCCCCTGGTTGCGCTATCCTTTTCCTTGTCGAGTCAGGACGGCTCGATTCCAGCCCCATGAAAATGATCCTTGCTTCCGTCTTTACGACCATCCTCATCGTGGCGATGACCCTAGGCGCCATGTTTATTCTTGTTCAGGCTACCGAATATGTGACTTCGCTTGAATCTCCTCTCCAGCGTGGCGCAGCCATGGGCGCGGAACTGCTTCTTGGTGTCGTCCTGCTTCTTGGCACGACTTGGATCGCTACGCATCTCGCCGTACGAATTTTTACGCCAAAGGAATCCCCTTCCCAGGGAGGACCCGTTGTCTGAGCCCAAGCGCAGTCTGATTCCCGAAGCCAGGCATCGCGATCACATGGAAGAGCTTCGCCGCATTTCCGAGGAAGCCGAAGCTGGCGGCGGCCCGGAGCGCCGCGAGCGCGAGCACAAAACCGGTAAACTCACTGCTCGCGAGCGCATCGATCTTCTTCTGGACGAAGGCAGCTTCGAGGAGCTCGACAAATTTGTCCGGCACCGTTGCGTCGATTTCGGCATGCAGGAGCAGCGGCCTGCCGGCGACGGCTTCGTTACCGGCTTTGGCCGCATCGATGGCCGCTTGGTTTACGTTTTCGCGCAGGACTTCACGGTGTTCGGTGGATCGCTTTCTGAATCCAACGCGCTGAAAATCTGCAAGATCATGGATCTGGCCATGCGCGCGGGCGCTCCCGTAATCGGGCTCAATGATTCCGGTGGCGCGCGCATTCAGGAAGGCGTCGCGTCGCTTGCGGGTTACGCGGATATTTTCCTGCGCAACACGCTCGCCAGCGGCGTCGTCCCGCAGATCAGCGCCATCATGGGTCCGTGCGCGGGCGGCGCCGTGTACTCCCCAGCCATCACCGATTTCATCTTCATGACCCGCGAAACTTCCTATATGTTTGTGACCGGGCCAGACGTCATCAAGACCGTCACGCACGAGGAAGTCACCAAGCAGGAGCTTGGCGGCGCGATGACTCACAACTCCACCAGCGGTGTGGCTCACTTCGTCTCGCGGGACGATGCCGATTGCCTAGCCATGATCCGCGAGCTGATGGGTTTTCTTCCCTCCAACAATCTCGACGATCCGCCGCGCCGGGCCCCGTCAGACCTCCCGGCCCGCCGCGACGAATCCCTCAACACTCTCGTTCCCGCCGATCCACAGAAGCCTTACGACATCAAAGATGCTATTCATTCGGTCGTGGACGATGGTTATTTCTTCGAAGTCCACGAGCACTACGCGAAAAACCTTGCCGTGGGTTTCGCGCGCCTCGACGGCCGTCCTGTCGGTATCGTCGGCAATCAGCCCGCCTTTCTTGCCGGAGTTCTCGATATAAACGCTTCGGTGAAAGGCGCGCGCTTCGTGCGTTTTTGCGACGCCTTCAATATTCCGCTCATCACGTTTGAGGATGTTCCCGGCTTTCTCCCGGGTACCCAGCAGGAATTTGGCGGCATCATCAAGCATGGCGCGAAGCTGCTCTTCGCCTTCGCCGAAGCCACCGTTCCAAAAATTACGATCATCACCCGCAAAGCGTATGGCGGCGCGTACTGCGTCATGGCCAGTAAGCACATCCGCACGGACGCCAACTTCGCCTGGCCCACCGCGGAAATCGCCGTCATGGGTCCGGAAGGCGCGGTAGACATTGTGTACAAGCGTGAGTTGGCGAAAGTTCCCGAATCCGAGCGCGAGAAACTACGCCAGGAAAAAATCGCCGAATTCCGCGACCGCTTTGCCAATCCGTTTGTCGCCGCGGAGCGCGGCTACATCGACGCGGTCATCGAACCCGCCGATACCCGCGCACGCATCATCACCGCGCTCCGCGCCCTCGAAAACAAGCGCGACACCAACCCCAAGAAAAAGCACGGCAATATCCCTTTGTAGCTTGTGGGACATAGACATCTGCCGGGGCACGTTCATTTCAGCAGATATTCCTGTAAGAACTCGATCGTCGCGTAAAACTGAAAATCCTGGTTCGGCTTTTTCCTGTAGCCATGGCCTTCGTCCTTGGCGATCAGGAGCCAAACCGGAGTCCCCTGTTTCCTCAGCGCATCGGCGATCTGCTGCGATTCACTCACCGGCACGCGCGGATCATTTTTTCCCGCGATCACGAACATAGGCTTCTTGATTTTTTCGATGTTGTTCATCGGCGCGATCTTCTCCAGGAACTCCCGCATCTTCGGGTCGCGCTCGTCGCCGTATTCCGCGCGCCGCAAATCCCGCCGGTACGCCTCGGTGTGCTCGAGGAACGTCACCAGGTTCGACATGCCCACGATGTCCACCGAGCAGCGAATCCGATCGCTGTAAAACGTCGAGACCGCCAGCGTCATGTGTCCGCCGTAGCTCCCGCCGGTCACGGCAATCCGCTCGCTATCCAGTCCCGGCTGCGTGGCGATCCAGTCAAACAAGGCGTTGATGTCCTTGTACGTATCCTCGCGCTTGAATCCATTGTCCAGCAGCGAGAAGGTTTTCCCATATCCCGTTGACCCGCGCACGTTGGGGTAAATCAGGACAATTCCCAGTTCATTCAGCAGATAGTTGCTGCGCCCGAGAAAAGTCGGCTGAGACTGCCCCTCCGGTCCGCCATGGATCACCACCAGCACCGGCCGCTTGCCGGTGAACTTCGCGGGCGACTTGTACAAAAATCCTGAAATCGTCTTTCCGTCGAAACTCTTCCATCGCACCAGTTCCGCTTCGGGAAACCCATCCGTCTTCACCGCTGTTTCGCTCGTCGTCCACCGTTCCACTTTTCCATTCACCACATCCAGTGAATACACATCTCCCGGCCCGCGCGCGTTGGTAAGCGAGAAACCGAGCGTGTGCCCATCTCTGTGCCACCGCAACCCACCGATTACTCCTGCGGGCAGCTTTGGCAGTGCCAATTCTTTTTGGGTCGTCACATCCATGACATGCACCACACTTATACCGTTTTCGTTTGTGACGAAGGCAATTCGTTCGCCATCTTTCGTCAAATCAAATGCTTCTACGTCCCATGGTATTCCAGCGGTCAAGAATTTTAGTTGTCTCGTCGATAAATCCATGTACGCCAGACGCTGAAACTCAGAGTCCTTATCGGTCGTGACGTAAATGCCCTTGCCGTCCTTGCTGAACCTGGCCGCGCCATAATAAACGTTCTCTTTATCCTGGTGCGGCGTGACTAAAGTCGTCGATGCCGTTTCGACGTCTACGAGTGCGAGATACGATTCGTTCACTGAAATTTCGTCCGCAAGCAATATTTGCTCGTCGTCCGGCGACCAATCGCGCGGTTGCCACCCGCCTCCTCGCAACTGCTTAAGCAACCGATCTGTCTTGGGGTCTTGGGGATTCATCACCCAAAGGTCGGTGTCTTCGCCCGTGCGGCGCGTGGACATATATGCGATCTGGTCTCCGCCCGAGGACCACGGCCCCATTAAGTTGCGTGATTTCCCATCGGTGAGCAGGGTCACCTCTTCTCTGACCAAGTCATATCGGTAGAGCTGATACCACTCTCCTCCGCCCACATCCTTCGAGAATAAAATGTAATCCCCGCCGTTCGGATGAAATCTCCCATTGCCCACCGCATCGGCAAAAAATGTGAGCTGTTGCCGCTCTCCGCCCGGCATTTTCACCAAATGCAATTGCGCCGTGTCCGCAAACCGTGTCGTGATTAGCATCTCGCGCTTCGTGGGATGCCAATCCGCCAGGCCGGCGCTTCGATAGGAGCCGTACCGCCCCGCCGTCTCCGCCAGCGATGCAGGAATTTTTGGCACTCCCTCCACGATCAAATTGTCGCCAGGAACGATGGCGGAATCCTGCGCGCGCAACGGCGCGAGCGAAAGCAATGCGAATGCCAGCGAGAAATAAAAGCGCTTCATCTTGTATCTCCTCCACATCGCAGGCGCGAGATTCTTTGTATACACCATCAAGGCCGCGGCTGCGAAGGATTCTTCAAATGGCCTCAGAATCGTTTTGCCAGCCGTGTTACTCTCAATTTCCCAAAACTCTTCCGTGGAGCTTTCGATGCGCTATCGAATGCTGGCTGCTGCCGTCTTGTTTGTGTTATTTACCTCGGAACACGTCCGCGCGCAGAATAAGACAATCGCCGAGCGCCTGGGCTACCCGGCCGATTCAAAACTCCTTATCATCCATGCCGACGATCTCGCCGTCGCCCATTCCGTGGACACTGCCAGCTTCGACGCGCTTAACAAGAATGCCGTAACTTCCGCCAGCATCATGGTGCCTTGCTCCTGGCTCACCGAAGTCGCTTCCTACGCAAAGGAACATCCGGACGCCGACCTGGGTTTGCACCTCACCCTCACGAGTGAATGGAAAATGTATCGTGTGGGTCCGGTCTCGCCAAGCGACAAAGTCGCAAGCCTCATCGATCCATCCGGATATCTGTGGGCTGAGACTGTCCTGGCAGCCCGCAACCTGAAGCCCGAGGAAGCCGAACGAGAGATTCGCGCCCAAATTGAGCGGGCCGTCGCACTTGGAATTCATCCCACGCATCTGGACAGCCACATGGGCGTGCTTTTTTCCAAGCCGGAACTCTTCGCCGTGTACGTCAAAGTCGCCCACGAATACAAATTGCCTTTCTTGGCTGTCCGGATCCCAAATGCTCCAGCCCAACTTCTCGCCGTACTCTCCGAAAAAGACGTCATTCTGGATTCCGTGGCTATGGCCAGTCCCACCGTTCACGCAAACGAGTGGCGAGATTTTTATGCCAACGTCGTGAAGAACCTGAAACCCGGCGTCGCTGAAATGATCGTGCACCTCGGTCATGACGATACTGAACTGCAAGCTGTGACTTTGGACCACCCGGATTTCGGTTCTGCCTGGCGTCAGCGTGATTATGATTTTGTCACCAGCCCGGAATTCAAGAAGGCCCTGGAAGAAAACCACGTCATCCTCGTCAAGTGGAAAGACTTAAAGAAGCTCGTGAATTAGTTTCGCCGAAGCATACGCACCCGGCGCCTTCGTCGTACCCGCTTCCGTCCATGCTAAACTCGCAGCTCGCTCCACTTTTTTATGTTCAAGAAAATTCTAATCGCCAATCGCGGTGAAATCGCCGTGCGTATCCTGCGCGCTTGTCGCGAGCTGGGTATTCGCTCCGTCGCCGTCTTCAGCGATGTCGATCGCAAATCGCTCCACGTCCGCCTCGCCGATGAAGCCTATCCCATCGGCCCGGCGCCTTCACGCGAAAGCTATCTCCGCATTGATAAGCTCATGGACGTGGCGCGCCGCTCCGGTTGCGATGCCCTGCATCCCGGCTACGGATTCCTCGCCGAAAACGCGGCCCTGCCGCGCGCCTGCGTTGACGCCGGGCTAACCTTCATCGGGCCATCCGCCGACGCTATGGAATCGCTCGGCTCCAAAACGGCCGGCCGGCAGCTTGCCCGCGCCATCGATGTTCCAACAGTTCCCGGGACGAACGACCCCATCGAACGACCAGCCGAAGCGCAAGCACTGGCGCAGCGCATGGGCTATCCCGTTCTTCTCAAGGCTGTCGCCGGTGGCGGCGGCAAAGGCATGCGTCTGGTCTCGAGCGACGCCGAATTCGATTCCGCGTTCCGCGATGCTTCTTCGGAAGCCATGAACGCCTTCGGCGACGACCGCCTGTACCTCGAAAAATATCTGGACCGGCCTCATCACGTGGAAATCCAGATCTTCGCCGACGCCCACGGCCGCGTGGTCTCCCTGGGCGAGCGCGAATGTTCCGTTCAGCGCCGGCACCAAAAAGTAATCGAGGAAGCGCCCTCCTCCATCATCACGTCCGACTTGCGAAAGAAAATGGGCGATGCCGCGGTGCGCCTGGCGCGCGCCGGCGGCTACGTCAACGCCGGCACCGTCGAATTCTTGGTGGACGCCAATCTCAATTTCTATTTTTTAGAAGTGAACACGCGTTTGCAGGTCGAACATCCCGTCACCGAGCAGGTTACCGGCCTCGACCTGGTGAAACTCCAGATTGCCATCGCCGCCGGCCACCGCTTGCCCTTCGCGTGGGAGTCCATCACCCCGCGCGGCCACGCCATGGAAGTTCGGCTCTACGCCGAGGATCCTGAGAACAATTTCTTTCCCTCGCCCGGAAAAATTCTTTCGCGCCACGCCCCTTCCGGCCCAGGGATTCGCCTCGATGATGGTGTCTACGAAGGCTGGACCGTGCCCAACGATTACGACCCCCTTCTCAGCAAACTCATTGCCTGGGGCAATAGCCGGGAGGAGGCCATTGCCCGACTTGCCCGCGCCCTCGACGAGTACACCATCACCGGCATCAAGACCAACGTTGCCCTGTTCCGTCGCATCCTGGTTGAACCTGATTTTCTCCGAGGTGAGGTTCACACCAAGTGGCTGGACGAATTGCTACTCCGTCCGCGCTCTGCCATGTCTCCTGCAGGTGAAATTCAACCCACAAGCCGCTCTTCCGATGCCGCCGCCATCGCTGCTGCCATCTGGCAAGCAAACCAGTCGCGCAGGCATTCTTCTCTATCCTCATCTTCCACGGACCAGCCTTCCCGATGGAAGCAGGAAAGCCGCCGCGAGCAACTGGACCGCCTGCCATGAAATACCAAGTCCAACTCAGGTCTTCCAACTCCGAAGAAAGAGCGCGCGTCGTTGAGCTCGAGCGGGATGATTCCGGCTGGCTCGTGACGCTCGACGGCCGGGCCGTGGCAGTCGACGCCGTCGAAATCGCTCCTAACACGCTCTCCATTTTGCTTGAAGGCCAATCCTTTGAAATTAACGTGGCGCCGTCTCCGGACGGCAAATTGAAACTGCAGAACGGAACGCAGGAATTCATCGCCGAAGTCATTGACCCGCGCGCATGGAGCGGCCGCCGCCACGGCAGCGTCGAGGCCGAAGGCCGCCAGCAAATCGTTGCTCCCATGCCCGGCAAAGTCGTGCGTCTGCTCGTCAAGGCTGGGGAGCATGTAGAAGCCGGCCAAGGACTCCTCGTTGTCGAAGCCATGAAAATGCAGAACGAAATCCGCTCTCCCAAGAGCGGCACCGTCGAGCGCGTCCTCGCCAAAGAAGGCCAGCCTGTAAACGCCGGCGAAGTTCTCTGCGTAGTCGCCTGAGTTTTGTTCGTTTTAAGGAATTCTATTCCCGAATGAAGTGCAACGCCCGGAAATTAGGAGGGCAGAATTTCATTAGTGCCCGATGGAGCGCTGCGGCATGGTGGTTTTTGCCGCGTCCGGTAACTTGCCGGCGGACTCGATCACTTGCTCGGCCAGGAAATTCGTCACCCGCGCACTGTCACGCGCGATGGCTAGATACGCGAGGCGCAGCAATTGTTCCTTGCGGTTGCGTAGCGTGTCCCGGATGGTTTGCTGCACCTGCGGTTCGGCGACGCCACGCAGCCCGGGTGATTCACGGGTGATGAGTTTCAGAATCAGGATGCGCGTTCCCTCTTTCGGTTGAATCTGAATCGGCGGGCTTACTTGCCCGGCCTTTAATCCCACCACGGCCTTTTTCAGCACCGGGTCGGATTGGTTCAGCGCCGACTCCGGAACGAAGCCCAAGTCTCCACCTGTCCCCGCAGTGTTCAAGTCTTCGGAATAATCCATTGCCAATTGTGCGAAGTCCGCGCCGCTGTTCAGGCGGTCCATCAGCATCTTCACCTTCCGCTGGGCTTCGGCTTCGTTGGTGGCGTCGTCGTTCTTGCGGTTGCGGATCTGCTGCTCTTTCCTGGGCGTAACCACGATCTGCGCAATGTGATACTGCGGCTCTGCCACATTGAACTGCGCTTTGTTCGCGTTGTAAAAGTCCGTGACGTCCTGATCGGTGATGGTAATCTTCGCCACCACCTCGCGGTTGAGCAGTTTTTGAATCGAAAGCTGGCGCCGCAGCTCGAGCTTCAGATCTTCCACCGTCATGGCCTGATCCTTGAGGCGCCGCTGAAATTCATCTTCGGTGTATGGGCTTTTCAGCTCCGTGAACTTGTCTTCGACTTCGCCGTCGCTCGCCTCAAGGTTCAGCTTCTTGGCTCTCTCGAGCAGAATTTCGTTGTTGATCAGCTCGTCGAGCACGTTCAGCTTCTTTGATAGCGATTCTTCCAGTGGAGGTTCCTGCCCCTCTGGGTTGACCTGCGTGCGGTAGTACTTGTCGACTTCTTCCCGCTTGATCTCTTTCCCGTTCACGACCGCCCACACATCGGGCGCATGCCGGGTTTCCTTGTTGCATCCCGCGGTGGTAGCGAACGCCATCGCCGCCAGAGGCAGCCATGCTGCAGCGCGCTTCGCTCCCTTTGAGTGCTTCATCGGATGCCCCACGGATCGCAGGTTGCAACGGTTAGATTCAACGTTGGAAGCTCAGGCAGCTTTCTTGACTTTGCCGGCGCGGATGCACGCCGTGCAAACGCGGACTTGTTTCCTCACGCCAGCCACCACCGCGCGCAAGCGCTTCAAGTTCGGATTCCACCGGCGTCGCCGCGTGTTATTTGCGTGGCTGACCACATTTCCATAATGCGGCGCTTTGCCGCAAAATTCACACTTCAGTGCCATATTTCTTCCTGCTTCAGTTTTATTTGGGCTTGGATTTACTGCTCGAAATGTCGCCAAACCAAGCTCCTCATTCTAGCAGACCCCTCTACCTGCGGCAAAGCGCGCCTTTTGCGCACCGGATGGTTTTACGGGGTACGCCTTTTGTGTTCCGGATGGTTTCCCGGACGCGCTGCTCGCCTGCACGCGATTCTGCGTGCCAACCTGGTTCATCCCAAGGCTCCAAGCCCGCCACTTGCCCTCCTGTTCTTCCGTACGGGATTCGCTCGCCCGTTGCGTACCAGTAACGGCTCCAATCGCATTGAAATTACAAGGGTTGCCCGCAAAAGGAACATCCGGCTGGCCGCGCGTACCATTGTTGACAGAGTTCCCCCAACTTAACTTGCCCCTTAGCGTGCGCCAACACAGCGCTCGCGCGACCCATGAACGACTCGTTAAAAGACATCTCGGGGGCACCTCAACCCGCTCCCCTTGTGAAGCGCGCCGCTCGTCGCGAATCGGTTCTTGCGAAACGCTTGCCCCGCTACATCTCATTCCTCGCCGTGCTCGCGGCCCTTTCCACGGTAGCTGGCTACGAAGCCGCGCGGCTCAAGAATTCCGCGCCGAACTGGTTGCTCGGCACACAGTTGCTGCCGTCCAGCGGGCAAAAGTCGCCCACCCTGGTTCCTGCTTCCAATCCCGGCGCCCCGAGCGCCGAAGTCGAGGCCATCAGCCGCTTGGTGCCACAACAGCAAGCCGAGCGCCTTCTCAAATTAGCGATAGACCGTCCCGACCAGGCTCTCGGTTTGATCCACAAGAATTTGGATTCTTGGCGCGGCCACTTGGAAGACACCGATCAGCTTTTCCATTTGGTGCTCGCGGCTCTGGACTCCAACGATCCGCGGGTTCGTGTCGCCGCTGTCGAAATAGATCTCGTCGCCAACAACCTGATGAAGTCGCCGCAGAGCCTTTCAAAACTTCTCAATCAAATTCATAACGATCCCGACAGCCGCTATCTTGCGCTCTGGAGACTCGGCGCTCTCGGCAATCGCGGCGTCGAGCCCGCGGCGGTATTGGCCACGCTGCTGCGCTATTCTCGTGATTCGAATCTGCAAACGCGCTTCTGGGCCGTCGAAGGACTGGCCATGCTCGGCACCCAGGAATCCATCGACCCGCTCCTATCCATTCTGGCCCACGATCCGGCGAAACAAGTCCGTGAACGCGCTGCGGTCAACATCGCGCGATCCGGCATGCTTACCGGAGAGCAGCGCCTCACCGCTGTGCCCCAGCTCTTGAACCTCCTCGATGACGATTCGCTCGACCCGGAGACGCTGGGCTTGGTCTATGCCTCATTGCAAGCCATCACTGGCGCGTCGTTCGGCAAACATCCGGACGCCTGGCGTGATTGGTGGGCTCACCACGACCGCCCTGAAAAAACGCGCCACGTTCCCAAAAATCTTATCTTCGCCTGATTGCCGGCTGGCTATAGCTCCCACCCCTTGCGTCGTTCCGGTGCCACGTACTTCTGTGCGGCTTCTGAGTTGAGTACTTTCAGATTGGGGCGATCCCAATTCAATTTTTGCCCGGCGCGCACGGCGACGTTGCCCAGCAGCAGCGTCTCCGTGACCATCCCTGAAAACTCAAAATTCCCTCCCGGCTTGACCTTGCCTCCCTTGCAGGCTTCCAGCCATTCCCGCTCGTTCCCCGGCGAGCGCGGCAATGTCTGCGGCGGCTGTTTGTAGGCGTCCATCTTTGCCTGCGGAATTATTTTCGGGTGCGACCCGTTGAATCCGCACAAAATCTTGCCGCGGTCTCCCACAAACAGCAGCCCTTCGTCCTCTTCTTCCCCCTCCCCTTTCATGGGGCGGCTTTCCTCCAACTCCTCTGGGCGTGGCGGCTTCAAGCCACCGTCATACCACGTGAATTTCACCGCTGGCATTTCCCCGCGCGCCGCGAAGTTGTATCGCACGATCGAAGCCAGCGGGTAGGTCTCTTCATAACGCTCGCTCGAACTTGCCTCCACGCTCACCGGCGCCTCTTGCTTCAACACGCGGAAAATCGTGTCATAACTGTACGAACCCATGTCGCCAAGCGCACCGCATCCAAAATCGTCCCATCCCCGCCACACAAAAGGCACGTAAGCGCGGTTGAAAGGACGTTCCGGCGCCGGACCGAGCCATAGATCCCAATCGAATCCCTCAGGAATAGGTTGCGCTTCCTTCGGCCGTTCGATGCCTTGCGGCCAGTAAGGTCGGCTCGACCAGTTGTGAACTTCGCGGACTGGTCCGATTGCTCCGTCCCAAATCCATTCGCAAAGCAGGCGCGTGGCTTCCGACGCTTGGTTGCCCACGGCAATCTGTGTTGCGACGCCCGTCGACCGCGCAATTTCCGCCAGCCGCCTCGCCTCATAAATCGTGTGCGTCAGCGGCTTTTGGCAAAACACGTGTTTGCCCTTCTTCATCGCCGCCGCGGAGACCGCCGCGTGCAGGTTGTCCGTCGTGCACACCACCACCGCATCAACGCCCTTTTGCTTTTCGAGCAGTTCTCGGTAATCGCTGTACGCCGTGCAGCCGCTGTATTTCCCTGACGTTTTCTGCGATCCGTAGTACCCATTCACAATCTGCTGGCACGGCTCGCGGCCTGCTACCCCGCTCGTCACTCGCAACGAATGCGTCAGCTGAATCTGCTGATCCGGGCTCAGCCAGTCCCACCCTGTGTCCACTCCTAGAAGGGTCCGCACCGACTTGCAGAATTCGTGAGTATCCCATTGCGGGTGATCCGCGCTGCTTTTGTTCGGGTCGCACACCGCGACCCCCTGCACGTCCGTCTCCTTCAAGAAGTGCAGCATCACGCGCAATCCTTGGGAGCCTACGCCGATAAACGCCATGTTCACTTTGTCGCTCGGCGGCACAAATCCCGGGCCGCCCAACACGTGACGCGGCACGATCGTAAAAGCCATCGCCGTCGCGGCACCCTGGCCGACAAACTTGCGACGGCTCAAACGTGTTTCGAATGATCCTTCGGCACGATTTTCTATTTTCATTTCTGCACCTCGACGGCGGAATTTTAGAGATATTGCAGCAACAGGTCGATAATCTCTGAAGGCTCTTCCTGTTTATGTCAGTCGCCGCGAGGATACCACTCCATGAATTTGGGGGGAAGCTTTCGCTTCGCGCGGAAGGCAAACCCGGCGGGTAATTATTCGTCGCGCAAAACCTGCATGGGCTCCACGCTTGCGGCCCGAATTGCCGGCGCCAGCGACGCAACCGTGGCGACAACCAACACTAGAAGGACCACAGCCGAGAGGGTTGGGACGTCTGACGGCGAGACCCCATAGAGCATTCCGGACAGCACGCGCGCGAACGCGCCTGCAAGTACCGAACCGGCCACACAACCGAGCAAGGAAACTCCAAGGCCCTGAAAGAGGAACTGCTTCACGATCTGCCCTCGCAAAGCCCCCAGAGCCAGCCGCAACCCGACCTCTCGCCGCCGCACGTTCACCGAATAGCTCAGTGTTCCGTAGAGGCCCACACAAGCCAGAGACACAGCGGTGGCAGCAAAGAATGCCAGCAGAACGGTGCGAAGACGGTTTTCCGCAAAGGCTTCGTCAAGATGCTCTTCCAGCGGCA
>Ga0209648_10000179_pt1 | contig 46111 bp, 22 predicted proteins | sample GraSoi2013_115cm_FD_185830 | JGI IMG/M metagenome (GOLD analysis project Ga0209648, IMG submission 185830) | Grasslands soil microbial communities from the Angelo Coastal Reserve, California, USA - Sample 9_17_2013_115cm (SPAdes) (version 2) | ecosystem: Environmental > Terrestrial > Soil >... | reverse complement strand
GCCATAGGAGCGGAGTTCCACTGGGTCTTCGCCGCCGTAGGGATTATCGGCCTGGGGATTATTGATGATGAACTTCGCGAGAAGTAAATGCAGCTTCACGTACACCTCGTTGCCCATGCGCGTTACTGTGCCCTGAGGATGACACTTCACTTCCGCAGGCGCCGGTTGGAGGCGCAGCAAGTTCATCGCTGGTGCGTTTGGAGTGGTTTCCTCGAGCGATGGCGGCTGTTCGAAAGGATGCACGGCTGGCTGCGCTTGCTGCGCACGAGCCGCGGGAAAACCGCACAGTAGTATGCCCAAAGCGAATGCAGCGGTGATTAATGATATTCGTCGAGCGCTCCTGAAGGGCAATGCTTGCATGTGAATCCTCCTCGAATTAGCGCGACAACATACAGATTGTTCCCGTGTTCTTTCTCCCTGGGGATTCAAAATTCGCTGAAGAAGCGGTCGCGTTTCTCGCTTCCGGCGCGCGTCTGGTTGGAGTTCGGTGCATCCAGTTGTTGAAGGGTGCTTTCTTCGGCTGAGCATGTTGAACGACGCGATAGCCAACATTCCCGCAGCCCCGGCATAACCAACCCAAGGCGGCAGAGCCCAAACCCTGCCTACAAAGATGGCGAGCAGCGACGCGATTGCTAGACCGGAACGCGGTGTTGGGCTTCGCTCTGTCAGCACGGATACAACGACGGCGACCAAGGCGAGGGCCGTGCATGCTGTGATGATCGGGTTCAGAAGTGAGAATGGCAGACCCAATAAGCTGCAGACACCCGTCAGAACCGGCCAGCACAACGGACAACCGAATTTGGGAATGCAAGCTAGCGCCAAGGTGCCGGCCCGCAGCGGCGAGGGTCTTGCTGACTCACGCCCGACCTGGGTCATGCCGTGACAGACGGAGGTGATTGTCATGAGGCGGCCTCCAGCGAAGCAACACGATCTTCATCAAGACTGCCCTGTCGCCGCTGCCAGAATGGCTGATCGAACCAGCGCTTTTCGCGCGCGTGATAGGCGCGGTGTTTACGCTGAAAGCTTGTGAACTGCGCCTGCAGCATCGCCGCGTATCGCTCGAGGCCAGTCAAGCCTTTGCCCAGCAACGCGTCAGCCACCACATAAGAAGCCAATATGCCGGAGCGTAGCGCGCTGGTGATCCCCTGGCCGGCCAACGGATCACACGACGCGGCGGCTTCTCCGGTGGCCACCCAGTCCGGTCCGCCGAAAAAGCTAAGCAGGGACGTGGAGGCGGGAGCCACCGTAGCATGGCTGTCGAGGCCCCGTTCGCCGAGTAGAAGTGCTACATGGCGAGTACGCCCCAAGCTCCGATTCCAAGCCTCGCTATCGGGCAATCCCGCTTCGCGGCCAAGGTCGATATCGGTGAGAAGAGTCGCGATTCGCTGCGTATGAGGCAGAGGTGCGGTGTACCACCAACCCAAAGCGCAGGCCTCGACGACTGTCCGGCGCTCGGACGCGTGAAGATCCTCGAACACCTGGCTGTATGCCGTGAGTCTGTCGAAGCGGCGGAAACGAGCGCCCTGCGACCGTGATAAAGATGCGCTGCGGCCGGTTGCGTCAACCAAAAATCGCGCTCTGCAGGTTCTGCCACGATCAAGCTCGACGCGCCACCCGTTATCCTCGCGCATCGCCGACTGGAATCGGGTGTTGCAATGAACAGTGGCCCCCGCAGCCTCGGCAACCTCTGACAGAAGACGATCAAACGCATTGCGGTCGAGGTGCAGGCCCGCACCTCGGGCAGAAAACAGCTGGTGCTGCTCGACCAGATCGTATCTTCCCCAGGCCGAGGCAATGGACTCAGCCGCCAAGCTGCAGTCGGAGAAGATCTGTAACGGAATGCGCAGTCGGTGAAGCAGGGAAATTGCAGCCGCGGGAAGAATCTCTCCCGGTCGCGGGCGTGAGTAGTCCGACGCTTCGAAGACGGTAACGTGCCATTGGGGAAAGTTCCGGCGTAGTGAGATGGCGCATCCGGTTCCCGCCGGGCCACCGCCCAAAATAGCGATATCGGAGAAGATCATCGGCACACTCACTCCACCTTTACCGCGTAAAAGGAAGCGACAACCCCGGCTGGAGCTGTGCCTCCGCCGGATGAAGAATGTGGAATGGTGCGGGTTACTGATCCGACGATCGCCGGGCGCTGCAGTTGATCGGTGCTGTTGGGCCACACCGGCACCAGCCAGCCAATGTAGTCGTAGATCCACTGCTCTCCGCCGACGATGCCTTTGCCCTGGAATCGCACCTGTGCGGGCGAGCCATAGCCGCGCGAGCCGTGCAGAGCGAGCGACCAGCCCTGGCCGCCGATAGTGCCGGTCAGCAACTCGGGTGCGTCGCTGTCGTCGATCTGGATGGTGCCTTCGCCGAACTCGAGCTTGTTGAACTCGATGGTCCCGTCCGGCTCGTTGAGCAGGCTACGGTAAGTCCATTTCCCCACAAACGGGTTTTTAGGCATGTCATCACTCCTGTTCTTCCTTGCAGCTTGTTAACTGCGGTTCTTTGCGGTCTCGATGGAATTCCACGTTGACGTACTTAGGGGCCTTTTGCGGCGAGGGCACGTTCAGGTATGACGGAGGAACATATGGGTTACGAATCACAAACCCCAATCGAGCCCACTCGGTCACCATTTTGAGATCGCCGGCCTTCGTTTGCGGAATTCCATACGCCCAGTTGTAATACTGGAAATTGGGGTTGGCCTCTGTACCCGCGATCAGCTCATAGACCTGCATGGGGCGATGAGCCGGCCACCACAGCGTTTCCCATACTTTGTCTTCGCGCTGCATCCACGGGTCGCTTTCGCTTTGGGGGTTGATAACATTCCAGAGCTCGTAGGTGACGTCGATGTCCTGCGTGGAGCACTCGTTAAAGTCGGCTTGCCAGGGCAGAGCCATCATCTTGGTCAGATCACCGGGTTGCAAACCCACGCTGTAATCGCTGCCCTGGGTCAGGTTGCTGTCGATGTACGCGATGTAATCCTGCTCGGGGACGGGGAAGCTACCGGCACTCTGGTTTTCATTCGCGGCTGTCTGTTGGAAGCTGGAAATCAGCGTGTCGGCCTTGATGCGGTAGGGCTCCACGTAGATCGACGGATTGCGAATGATCCATCCGCCCGCCAGATTGGTGAGCACATGCCGGTCTAGTTGATGCCCGGTTTTGTTCTCGATGTTGGCGAAGGGCTGCCAGGGGTCAATACTGTCTGCCGACACCCAGCCTTTCAGAACTTCGTTATAGAACTTGCCCCCGCACCACTGCCGAAGCATGTAAAGCTGGAAGTCGGTCAAGCGCAGAAATTTCGAGGGCAGGTCGTTGGACAGGGGATTGTCGCCGCAAAGCAGCGGCATCAGCGGCAAATGATGTACGCGGCTGGTCGGCTTGGTCTCCAGCCGGAAGACGTTTTCCTCATCTTCTTTGCGCAGCAGATCGTACAGGTAAGTGCGATACGGAGCATACCTATCGTCCGTGTTTTGTCGAAGGGCGCGGTCGAGAGCATCGCCCAGAAGGCTTCCGGAACGGAACGCGCTCGACAGGCGATCGAGAGCGTTGTGCACCCGGTGTTCGGTGCTTGCGGGTTGCTGGGACGGCAGCACTGCGGCCAGTTCCTGTTCGCTCCCGCGCCGGTTTTCTGCTGCAGCGTTCTCCGGCGGCCCCTGGAGTTCGTCCGCGAAGTTTCTTATGGCCTCCTGCAACCGATTCCTGGCGGCGAGGTAGGCTTCATCGCGATTGCTCTCTGGCTCTTGCGACTCAGCATAGGCCCACTGCCAGTGAGCAAAGTATTGGTTGGGGTCGATCTCCGGCACTCCGCCGGAAGCGACCGCGGCAAAGCCGCGCAAGGACTCTCTGAGTTTCTCGCGCGTCGATAGCGTGCTGGCCGCGTTGAACAGTTGCACCCGCTGGTGGATGCGCCGCGAGGTGGCCGCTTGCTGGTCGAGCAGCAGCAGATTGGAATCCAGCGCTTCAAAAAACAGCTCGCCCGAATTGTTCGCTTGCACGGCCTGTTCGCTAGCCCGCTTGTACGCCTTCTCGTTTACCTTCGGGGGAATCGAAAGTTTGTCGAGATCGAAGTTTCCGCGTTGCGACTGGTTGTGCGGGTAGTTGGATTGCCCGAGCACATTGGTCAAATAGGTGTATTCATCGGCGCGAAACAGGATGGGCCAGATGTCGCGATAAAACCACGGCTTGTAATCCGGGTTCCACATGGGGGCCGAGGACAGCCAGAGCGCGAGGGCGTCTGGGTCGGAGGCATCGATCTGCTGCGGATCGGTGAAAGTTCCAGCTTTCCCGTACAGGTCGGTGCGAGCGGCAAACCGCGTGACCGACGTGCTGTACAGCACGTCATCCATAGTCACGATGTCCAGCACTTGCGGCACATAGGCCGGGTAAGCGCAGATCACCCATGCCGGATACTCCACATCAACGTAGCGGGTTCGCTCGACTTCTGGCGATTGCATGATAAGCCGCGCGGTTACCGGACCGTCGGAGGTGTCGTCGAACCAGCCATCGTTGTTGGCATAGTGATCGATGCGAGGCTGGCCGAAGCCGTGCTGAAACGTCCCCGATTGGCCATGTCCGCCGAGCACCAGCAAACGGCCGCCATCGTCGGTCAGTATTTCGCCCAGCGTATCGATCTGCCGCGGTTGCAGATTCTCCGGGGGGAAAGTGGATGCGTACACGTCGCCGGTGCTGCGATCAAAGCGCGCCCGCCGGTTTGCGAGCAGATCCACCACCTGCGGTCCGGGATCGATGATCAGCCTTTGGCGTTCGTGCTTGTCGGTAATGGAAGCGTTGCGAAGGGGATGACCATCGAGGTAGCCATGCTCGCCCGCAAGCTGTTGGAATTCGTACCAGCAAGCTTTTTTATTGGCCAGGTACACGCGCCACTGAATGTTGACCAGGGTGCCATGATTGCCGCCGCCCTGAATGTGATCGCCGATGGCCAGGGGCCGGCCTTCCGGCGACTTTTCGTCATACACGAAAACCTGGAACCGCGCCGCCTGCCGCTTGATGCGCCCCTTCTCGTCTTTGAACTTGGTCACGCGTCCGACGGTTTGTCCGTCAGCGGAAAACACCGGGTTTCCCTGCGAGTCGCAGCCGATAGGCAATGCGGCCGGCGTTTCTGGCGAGATGCAGAAATCATCAGGACTGTTTCCCAGCCGGGCAATGCCGATCCCAGGATGAATTTTGTAGACGGGGACAGCATACGTACCGCTCACGAGCCCCTCCTTTCGCCTCACTTCCGCCCGGCGAGGTCAATCCAGAAAATTCAGAGATACAGCGTCCAGTCGCAGAAGCTCCCGGTCTTCTTCATAGTCCACGCCCACAACCACCAGTGTGATGATCAGTTGCGAGGCACCCGAGTCAAAGATTCGCCGAGCGCACTGCGTGACGTCGACCCTGTGATTACGCGGCGTATTGTGGCTGCGAGGCCGCAGGTCGTACTTGCCACGAACCGGAACCTCACAGTGCCCTGGGCCGCCAATACAGTCTCCATGTCCAAAGATCGCGAGATAGCCGGCGTAACCGACATGATCGAACGGAGTGTTGGCGTCGGCGTCGGGCAGGTTCAGGAACACGCGAACGAAGCAGGAGCGCGGCAGTTGGGGCACGCGGTGCAGGCGAACTTCGGCCGAGCGGAAGGCCGATTGTGTGTTCGGATCCACGTTGATCGGTTTCGAAACGAAACGCGCCACAGGAGACTCAGCGCCGACTGGAAGCATGCACGAGCTGCGCACATATTCGTAGCCAAAGCGCTTCATTTCCAGAGTGTCACGAACGGTGTAGCTCCACGGCGTCAGAACGGAGTCCAGATCCACGGGCTCCGAGTTGGGATTTAAACTCTGCCACTCGTGCCACAGCCGATCGATGTTCACGTGAATCGGCCAGAAGATGGGGTCGTAGGAAGCCGTCAGATTACTGAACATGTCGCCCCGCGCCGGCTGCGAGTACAAATCGGATTTCTTGTGGAAGTGCCGGCCCGCAACTTTTACGCCTTGGTTGCGATCACGTAACGTTCCCGTCGCATCGTCTTTCGGCGCATCGTGATTCAAGCCACCGGTCCAGATGTGCATGGTGTTGTGCGGGTTCTGGTCGAGGAACCCGAACGCGTCGTCGTAGGAGCTTCCTCCGCCAAAGTCCCGGAATGTGCGCAGGCTCATGATCTGCGCCATGTCATGGGCCGTCGGGTAGTGGTAGTGAATCTGTTTGTTGATCGTGGAACCGCCAAACTCTCCGGGATAGCGCAACGGATACCACAGTGGATTGGCGGCCAGCAGCGCATCCAGAAAGCGTTCTCGATAGTGTCCCTTCGTGTACTTGGGGTCGATCAGCGTCACCACAACCGCGAAGAAACGCGCTTGGGAGGCATAGCCCTTGCCGACGATGTGCTTCAGTGGATCAGTCGGAATACCGTGACTGTTCATGAAAACGAGCGATTTTTCGGTGAGAAAAGCCTGCAGCGACGGTGGAATAATCTCTCCCTTGTCAGGATGCGAGGGCCGATACTGGGGCATAGTCCAGTCCCAGTAGGGGAGGGTGACGTCGGGGAAAAAACCCTGGATCACCTGCTCCAGTTCGTACAGGTAGATACGGTGCCACGGCAGAAACCGCTCCCAGCCGTGCTGGCAGTGGTTCTGGTGGATGAGAGCCATGTTGTTGTAACTGCGCGCATCCTCGGGCCAGTCATTCAGGGCATAGATCTGCGCGAATGCACTGCGCAACTTTTCTAGTTGCGCAGGTGTCATGCAATCGATGTTGAGCCGCTGGCGAAGTTCGCCGTGTTGGTACCTGTACTCGTTCTGCGAGCCGGGATACTGTCCGTACGCCTGCTCCCAGTCATTGCGGGCTTCGGTCGTAAGTTCCGTGCGAGAAGTCTCCACCTTCCAATCTTCCTTGCCGAGAACATAGATCTTGCTTTCTAAGTCGACCTCGGGGGCACCATCGGTGATCCACTCCTCGATTTGGCCGATGTTGTCTTCCTCAAGCGGCGGTTTGCCCCACGGAAGTTGAGGAAACTGCGAACCATCGAAAGGGCATTCCCCCCGCAACCCGAGCAGCAGCGCGGAATTTCTTCCGCCGCCCCCGCAGCAGGCATGCCCAGGTTTTCCAGCGACAATGAGAGGAAGACCGCCGAGTTTCGACTCCAGCATCTGAGCGCGAGAAAACGACCACAACTCAAGGCCACCAAAGGCGGAGGGATCTCCGTGAGCGGCCGCCTTCAGCAATTCACGCACGTGACTCAAACCGATATTGCCTCTAGCGAGTGCCATTCGCACCCTCCAAACTAACTGCCGTTTCGGCAGTCGGCAGCGCACCATCGACTTTCCCGGCTATTGCTGGGAGACGCAGGCCAAAACGCACCACCATCGCGGAATCGATGGAGGTCGCTACATAAGCTCCAGGCAACTCGATGCCTGCATTTCCCCGGAAGTCCGACTACTGTGGGCACCCCTGCTGGATCCAGCAGCCGAATGTATTCACCATTGCTGGCGTCCACTCGTTCTCGCCCGATCCACCCGGGGGCATCGCACCTGTAGAAACTACCTGGTAGATCTTCGTCGCCCAAATCTTGGTGCTATTGTAGTCACTCAAATCCAGGGCTCCTTGAGTCACACTTTTCATGTGCGCCACATCGAGCGCAGTGAAGAGCTTCTTAATGTCGGCTGTCCACGTAACAGGATTTGGACAATTCAATTGTGCAAGTGCTCTACGATCCATGATCACGTCTCCCTTCCTTTTGAACGCTTATATCTGCCGTTTACCTCAAACTTCTATTGCGCGGAACAGTGCTCATGCCTTGTGCCGTTGGCATCGCGGGATACTCTGGGTTGAGCACCGATCCCCTTGCCAAAATCACGCTGAAATCCCCAGCCTGTCCTCCCGGATTCTGCCCTTGGCTTCCATGGCAACCGAGGCAGCCCCCGGCGTTGTAAGCCATGCCTCCGTAGTAGGTGTTCTTATGCGGAGCGCCACCCATGTCCCAGTCCGTGCTCACGCCTTCTCCCGGGGGGATCGTCAGCCCGCCGCTGAACAATTGCAGTGATCGATTGGTTTCCACGACGATGTTCGCCTGATAGAAACTTGAGGCCGCTGGGTTCTTGGCGGTGTAGGGCGGTTGCGATTTGTAAAGTGAACCGTTTGGCGTTTCCTTCTGGATTACTTTGTCATAGGGGTAGTACTGAACATTGACGAGCTTGTAGTCAAGCCATGGCGCGCTCGAGATCTTATTGGTGCGAAGGTAGGCTCCGATTGCTGCGTGGGCTGCCTTGTTCGCATCGATTGCGTATTGGGGAATATCGTTGTCGCGCCGGTTGACGCAGATGTTCCCGCCGGTTGGAGACGGAGGGGGAATGGCCATTGAGACGTTTTCATTCCGATAGAAGAGACGCTTTCCTGGAAGATCGCAGAAAGTTGGGCTCTTGATTGGAATGCACGTATTCGGGTCTGCCGTCACCAAAACCTGTGCGACAACTGCTTGTCCCGGTTTCGGCTGGGGATTGATCAAACACACCTGAGGATCAGTGGGCGTCGCCTGAGGCGGTTGCATTAGATTGCCATCGACGTCTTCCACTGCCCGACCGTCGGCAGTCAGCAGGTTGTCGGTTTGTTCGAAAGTGGCGTAAATGAAGTAAGGGGCAGAGGGAGTCTTTTGAATAATGTGCAACGCAACCAAGCCCCAGTTTGCATCGCGGTAGCAATAGGGACTCGGACCATTCTTGAGGTGCTCGTAGAAACGTACCCGCTGCATGTGGAAGCGTCCCGACTTTGCCTCCGATGAGTTCAGAGGCCGCCATCCCGCTTTCACCTCGATTGTTCCGTCGGGCAGGCTGACATATTGAGAGTTGTCCGACGGGGGACTCTTCTTATTTTGAGAAATAAATGTCTTAGTGGCCTGCACGACTGACGCGGGGATGCTACTCCACCATTGATTCAAAGGATCCGTGGGAGAGCTATTCTTAGCAACGTATACATATTCGGTACGATTTGCCTTGGCTAGAAACCGAATAAGTTGCGGTGCGCTGTTTCCCGGAGAACTATCCGACGAGACTACACCTGCATACATCGAATCCAGTGTGATTTGGTCGGTCTCATCCAGGTTAATCCATGGCGTGGGACCAGGAACCTGATCGGGGCCACAAGGCCCAACCGAGTATCCGTAAGGGTATTGGGGAAGCGCATCATATCCAAACGATGAATCAGTCTGAGAGTATCCGGGAGGGTTGCCTTGGCCAGGGAATATCTCAACTTTGCCGCGAAATGTTTGCCAGACGGTGGGACCCGTGCAATTAGGGTCTCCAAATCGGCAACTCGATGAAGGAGTATCACGCTGGTTCGGTTTGCCTTCCTGCGGTCCCGCAGGCCAGTTCAATGCGATGAACTCCTGCCAGGCGAAAGCAGATGCCTGCTCGGGTGTCGCGTTAGGGGCTCCGCCGGTGAGTGTTCCGCCAGCGGCAAAGGGAGGATTCAACTCGTTAGGAACTGTACGCGATATCGTGATGACGGGACCCGGCTGCGCATTCACGATCGCGGCGCGAATCCCGATGAACAGAACGACACCCAACAGCAGAATAATTCCTGACCGAATCCACATAAGATATCCTCCTGCCCACGCACGCTCTCGCGAACACGTAGACGTAAGGGCACGCGCGCCAACGACGCACCCGAATAACCAGTAAGATTTCCCAGGGAAGTCGGCGAGTAGAAGCCCCCTCAGAGGTGACACGTAGAAAGCTGTCACTCTTCCGTTCGCCGAATTGTGGGACAATTTATACTGTCGCTTCTAGAATGTCAATGGCCTAGCGAAATTGGAAACTTGCCCGCACCGTACATGACCTTTACTTCGAGCCGAAGTACGAGGACTTCCGGCCGCGAACCATCTGGAGCCTCTCCAACGCCTTCACATCGGCATTCAAGGAACTGGATCCCATTCCCCAATTTAAGACAACGGCCAAACTGGGTGAGTTTCTGGAGACCAGGTTCTCACAATCGTTCTAACCCTACGATGGCGCCCTTCGATCGTTTCAACAGCGGCAAGAACGCGCGAGTCACATTCAGGGGGCCGAACAAGTTGACCTTCAGATGCTGTTCGATCACCTCGGGCTACACATGGCGATACCGGCGTTGTTGATGAGGACGTCGAGACTGTCAACCTGCCCGACAGCCCGCTGGATCTGCGCAGCGTTGGTCACGTCGAGGGTTAAGGGCGTCACGCGACTGTCAGAGTGTTGCAGTGGGCCACGAGTTCCCGCATACACCCTTCGCACGCCTCGTCTGAGTGCTTCTTCTACGAGTGCCCGGCCGATGCCACGGTTGGCGCCGGTGATCAAGATTGTTTTGTTTTCGATGTTCATAACGTTCTCCTGGTTTGTTCGATTTGTTCTTACTGCAGCTATTACGGCTGCGGGCGACGCCAGGATACGTCCGAGTCAAATTTCTTGAAGGTGCACGTCCGCGCTTACCTTCATGCGATATCGACGGGCCCAACCGCACATACCGAGAAGCGGAGCGATGATGGTTTTCCCCGGCCAGGTCAATGAATATTCGACAGCAAGAGGTTTTGAGCTGGTCGCGCTCCTGGAGATCAATCCTGAAGATTCGAGGCTGCGTAGAGTTCTGGTAAGCATCCGCTATGAGACCCCTTGGAGACGGCGACGCAACTCCCCGTGTCGATAAGGTTTTTCCTGAAGCGAAAACAAAACCTTTGGCGTCCACCTACCGATAAAGATCGGCTTCATCATTTTCGACCCCTGTACTGTTTTCATAGTTTCCCGCCTGATTCGAAAAGGCGCAATTAGGAACATGTGTGTGCCTAGTTGACCCTTTTCCCGATTAATTCCTTTCGTGAGCTAATACGGCTGCGGGGACCGAGAAGATACGTGGAATTTTCGTGGGTTCACACGGCGTACGCACCACCGGCGGAGGAAGCCCGTCGCATCGACAATCGAGAGTACTTGATGAGACTTTCAGACGGCAGCGAACATCGTTGCTGCCGAACCTGCGCAGGCCGCTTGGGAAGATTGGCTCGCTTCTGGGGAATCTTGCTGAGATGTCCAAGTTGGAAACATTGTTCAAGGCGCGTTCACGCCGGTGCTCGCCAAACACTCGAAATCGTTCTCACTGGTGGACTGCATCGCGGTTGGTGTCGATCGCATGCAGCGGAACTTCGAGCCGATGCGAAAGCAAGTTGAACTCTGGCAGAAGAGGGAACTAACAGATGTGACCGCCAAGGTCGTCATCTACGAGGCTTTTGTCGAAGGAAAACTGGAAGCTCCGAAGCATCTCGCCCGTATCGTGCACGATCTGTACTTTCAACCGAGGTACGACGAGTTCCAGCCGCGAACTATCTGGAGCCTTTCGAACGCATTTACCTCAGCATTCAAGGAACTGGATCCGATCCCTCAGTTTAAGGCTACGGCTAAGCTGGGAGAATTCCTGGAAGCCCGGTTCTCACAATAGTTCTAACCGAAGGGGCGGCACTGCGCCAATTCATCCTGCCCTTCATCTCCTCGTTTCTCCTGCCTTGCGCCGCAGATCGTTCACAGCCGCAGGATCCACCGGATAGCCCAACTCTTGCGCTTTCTGGACATCCACCAGATCTTTGTTGTATTGCTTTTCGTTGTAGTAGAGCTGCGCTCTGTTCCAGTGGGTTTCGCCATTTTTGGGATTCAACTCAATTGCCTTCGCGAAATCGGCCAGAGCTTGGGTGCCATCTCCCTTCTGTTCATAGGCAAGGCTGCGACCCTCGAACACTCGGGCGTCATTTGGACTGAGTTCCTGCGCTTTGCTGCAGTCGGCGATGGCAAGGTCGTACTGTTTCGTCGCAAAGTAGAAACCGCCTCGATTCAGGAAGATTTCTGCGATTTTCGGATTGATTTCAATAGTCTTGTTGTAGTCGGCTAGCGCCGGGTCGAACTGCTTCCTGTGCAGGTAGATGTTGGCACGGTCATTCAAGGCTTCGGGGAAGCGTGGGTTCAGTTCCACAGCCCTGTTGTAATCCGCAAACGCCAATTCCTCTTGTCCTTTGCGTTAATAGTTTAGGCCGCGACTTTTGTAAGCATCGGCATGTTTTAGATTGACTTCGATCACCTTGGTGAATTGGACGATCGCCTGGTCAAGGTCTCCCGTGCTTAAGGAGCCCATTCCTTTTGCGAAGTACACCGTCATGTCTGGGACAGAACTTGCGCTTGCGAGAAAGCGATACAATTCTGTTCACGATTCCGACAAAGGCTGGCATGGGCAGTACAACCTCTACGGCGATATCAGCTGATGGAAAAGAGCTCCTCAGGCTCTGCCGTACTGGTAGACTGTACGACATCGAAAAAATGGATTTGCCGACGGGAACCCTTGTAACGATCACACCGCCAAGAACACTATTCCTCAAGCATCGACTCATTCACGTCCGCAAATCGAATGAGCGCGATCCAATTTTCGGGGTCCGAGTCTCGGATTACTCGGAGGTCTAGGGGCGGCGGTGATAACCCTTACCCACGTCGCCGACCGAAGGTGTTTAAGGCGGAGCGGAGCGTGCTAGATATGCCGCCATTCGATGACAAAGCGAAAACCTCGGATGACAATTTCCGGGTGCAGGCGCCGCAGCTCAACCTGCCCAAAGGCGGCGGTGCGATCCGCGGCATCGGAGAGAAGTTTGCGGTCAATCCGGTCACCGGCACCGGCTCTCTTACAGTTCCCATCTTCACCAGCCCCGGCCGCAGCGGCTTCGGGCCGGAATTGTCTTTGTCCTACAACTCCGGCAGCGGCAACAGCCACTTCGGCTTCGGATGGTCGCTAGGCCTCCCGCAGATCACTCGCAAAACCGACAAGGGATTACCGCGCTACGACGATGACAACGAGTCTGACACTTTCATTCTTTCCGGCGCGGAAGACCTCATGCCCGCGCTGACCTTGGCCGCAGGCCAGTGGACTCGTGACGTCGTTCCCCGCTCGATGTACGGCAAGCAGTATTCCGTTCACCGTTATCGACCGCGCGTCGAAGGACTCTTCGCCCGCATCGAGCGCTGGATCAATACTTCCGACGCAACCGAGACCTTCTGGCGCTCGATCTCAAAACAAAACATCACCACCTGGTACGGAAAAACTGCAGCCAGCCGGATCGCCGATCCAAGTGATCCCACACGCATCTTCACCTGGATGATCTGCGAGAGCTACGACGACAAGGGCAATGCCATCGCCTACACCTACAAGCAGGAGGACTCGACCGGCGTCGATCTCACCCAGGCCAACGAACGCAACCGCACGTACCTGACCCGCTCCGCCCAGCGATATATCAAGTCCGTCTCCTACGCGAACCGCACGCCTTACGCTCCCGACCTGACAAAAGCCGGCCCTGTCCCTCTGCCCACTGACTGGTGCTTTCAACTCGTCTTCGATTACGGCGAGCACGACCTGGCGAATCCCACGCCCGACGACACAAAGCAGCCCTGGCTTTGCCGACTCGATCCCTTTTCCACCTACCGCGCGACCTTCGAAGTTCGCACCTATCGCCTGTGCCGCCGCGCACTGATGGTCCACAATTTTTCCGACCAGCCCGCCATCGGCCTGAACTGCCTCGTCCGCTCTACCGATCTAACGCACACTCTCACGCCGCCGTCCGATCCAACTCAGCCTTTCTATTCCTATCTGCTGTCGGCGAGCCAATCGGGATACCTCCGCAATCCGGCCGGCGGATATTTTTCTTCGCCGCTGCCGCCAGTGGAATTCGAGTACACGCCGGCGCAAGTTGAGGAAACGGTGAGAGACGTCGACTCGGAAAGTCTGAAGAACCTGCCCTACGGCATCGATGGCTCGAAGTATCGCTGGGTCGATCTGGATGGTGAAGGCGTCTCCGGCATTCTGACCGAGCAAGGCGGAAGCTGGTTTTACAAGCCGAACTACAGTCCCGCGAACGAGCAGACGATCGACGGCGCGCAACTCACTTTGCCGCAATTCGGCGCCGTGGAAGCCGTTGCCAGCAAGCCCTCGCTCGCATCTCTCGCTTCCGGCAAACAGCAATTGATGAATATCTCCGGCGACGGCCGGCTCGATCTCGTCGAGTTCGCAGGCCCCACGACTGGTTTCTACGAACGCACCGAAGATGCAGATTGGCGGCCGTTTCAATCGTTCCAGTCTGTCCCCACAGTCGATTGGAAGAACCCGAACCTGAAATTTATTGACCTGACCGGCGACGGCTTCGCCGATCTTCTCATCAGCGAAGACGGCGCCTTCTGGTGGCACGAATCGCTTTCCACCGACGGCTTCGGGCCCGCCCAGCGCGTGGCACAAGCCTTCGACGAGGAAAAAGGCCCGCAACTGGTCTTCGCCGACGGCACCGAATCCATCTTCCTCGCCGACGTGTCGGGCGACGGCCTCACTGACCTGGTTCGCGTTCGCCTGGGAGAAGTTTGTTACTGGCCCAATCTTGGTTACGGCCGCTTCGGCGCCAAGGTCACGATGGATCAGGCGCCCCGCTTCGACCGATACGATTTATTTGACGGCCGCCGCATTCGCCTCGCCGACATCGACGGCTCCGGCACAGTCGACATCATCTACTTCGCCAGCAACGAAGTTCATCTTTACTTTAATCAGTCGGGCAACGCATGGGGCACCAAATATTCGCTCGAGCACTATCCCAACGTCGAAAGCGTCTCTTCCGCCACCGCGCTCGATCTCCTTGGCAACGGCACCGCCTGTTTAGTCTGGTCGTCGCCGTTAAGCGCAAACGCCCGCCGTCCCATGCGCTATATCGACCTGATGGGCGGGCAGAAGCCGCATCTGCTCACCAGGGTCCGCAACAATCTTGGCGCGGAAACCGTTGTTCAGTACGCGCCCTCAACCAAGTTCTATGTCGCCGATAAACTGGCGGGAACGCCATGGGTCACGCGCCTGCCGTTTCCGGTTCACGTCGTCGAACGACTCGAAACGTACGACTACATCAGCCGCAATCGCTTCGTCAGTCAGTACTCCTACCATCACGGCTATTTCGATGGCATCGAGCGCGAGTTTCGCGGCTTTGGCCGCGTCGACCAGTTGGACACCGAAGAATTCGGTGCTCTCGCTTTACCCAGCAGCTTCCCTCAACCCTCGAATCAGGATCCATCTTCCAACGTTCCGCCCGTCCTCACCAAAACCTGGTTTCACACGGGAGCTTTCTTCGGCGAATCGCGCATCTCAAAGTATCTCGAACATGAGTACTACTCCGAAGGCGACTCCAGCGACGCGATTTCCGGGCTCACGCCGGCGCAACTCGAATCGATGCTGCTCGACGATACCGTCCTTCCCACAAATGCTCTTCTGCCGGACGGAACGCGCACTGCTTACGATCTCTCCGGTGAGGAAATGCGAGAAGCCTGCCGCTCGTTGGGCGGCTCAATCCTGCGGCAGGAAACTTATGCGCTCGACAACACTGACGAATCCGACCGTCCCTACAGCGTCTCCGAGCGCAACTACACCATCGAGACGCTGCAGCCGCAAGGCCCAAACCGTTACGGAGTATTTTTCACCCACGCGCGCGAGGTTATTGAATATCACTACGAGCGAAAGCTCTACAAAGTCGTTGGCAATACGCTCGCCGATCCCAATGCTCCTCCCGCCGGCGCTTTGAACGCCGCCGATCCGCGCGTTACGCACGCAATGACGTTGTCGGTGGACGCGTATGGCAACGTGCTTCAGTCCGCATCCATCGCCTACGGGCGCCGTTATCTCGATCCCGCGCTCAACTCGGTCGACCAGGCGAAGCAAGGCGCAATCCTCGGAACATATTCCGACAGCTCCTACACCAATCCGATTCTCAACGACGACAGCTACCGCATTCCCGTCGTCGCCGAATCGAGTACTTACGAACTGCTGCAATTCGCTACGAATTCGAATCAGCCAGGACTCACGAATCTATTTGACTTCTCCGAAGCGCAACTCAAGATTCAGCAGGCCGCCGACGGCAAGCACGACGTCAACTTCGAAAATCTCAATCCCTCCGGCTTGAACGCGGGCGAAGTCTATCGTCGTCTCATCGCGCGCCGGCGCACCTATTACCGCCCAGAGGACATGGGCGCGGCCGCCGGCGACGAAAACGCCCTGCTTCCCCTGCATCAACTCGACCCTCATGCGCTCTCGGGAAGCGGCTACAACCTTGCTTTTACTCCGGGACTAATCAATCAGGTCTACCAGCGCAGCGGCACCGCGCTATTGCCAACTCCGAAGACAGTGCTCGGCAGCACTGCAACCGATGGCGGCGGCTACGTCGATCTCGACGCCGACGGCAATTGGTGGATACCCTCGGGCCGCATCTTCTATTCGCCCGCCGCGACTACGCCGGCGCTCGAGCAATCGCAAGCGCAGCAAAACTTCTATCTCCCTCGCCGCTTCGTCGATCCATTCGGCAACGCAACCGCCATCGACTACGACGCCAACAATCTGCTTCTCGCCCAAGTCACAGATTCCGTTGGCAACATCGTCATTGCGTCCAACGATTACCGCGTCCTGCAGCCGCTTCAGATCACCGACCCCAACGGCAACCGCAACACTGTTGCCTTCGACACGGTCGGTCTCGTCGCCGGCACTGCCGTGATGGGCAAGACGACAGAAACGCTTGGCGACTCGCTCGCCACCTTCACCGCCGATCTGACGCAGGAGCAAATCGACAGCTTCTACAACGCCGCCGACCCTCACACGCTCGCTCCAACTCTTCTCGGCACCGCAACCACCCGCATCGTTTATGACGTCATGCGCTTCTACAATTCCCGCCAGGCGTCGCCGAACGACGCCACAAAATGGCTGCCGTCGTTCGCGGCCACCATCGCCCGCGAAACTCACGTCAACGATTTCGCGCCCGGGCAACAAACCGTCACCCAGATCACCTTCAGTTACTCCGACGGTTTCGGGCGCGAGATTCAAAAGAACATTCAGGCCGAGCCCGGCCCCGTTGTCGACAAAGGCCCGGTCTTCGATCCGCGCTGGGCGGGCAGTGGCTGGGCAATCTACAACAACAAAGGCAAGCCAATTCGCAAATACGAACCATTCTTTTCGCAGCTGACGAATGGCCACGTCTTCGAATTCGCCGTTCAGGTAGGCGTCAGTCCGATCCTTTGCTACGACCCTGTAGAGCGCGTGGTTGCGACGATTCATCCCAACCAGACCTACGAGAAAGTAGTCTTCGACCCCTGGCATCAGGAGTCCTGGGACGTCAACGACACGGTTCTACAATCCGACCCGACAAAAGATCCGGATGTCGGCGATTTCTTCGCCCTCCTGCCAGCCGCTGATTACTCACCAACCTGGTTTGCCCTTCGCACCGATCCCGCCAACGCCGCGCAGGCCGCGCTGCTCTGGCCCGACCCCGTGATCCGCGCCAACGAAGCGGATGCCGCCAACAAAGCGGCCGCTCACGCGAATACTCCCACCGTCGCCTATTTCGACTCCATGGGTCGCACCTTCCTCACCATCGCCGACAACGGCGGCGGCAACAAGTTCCCATCCCGCGTCGAGTTCGACATCCAGGGAAATCAGCGCTCCGTTCGCGATGCGATCGTTCAGGCGGGAGATCAGCAGGGCCGCATCGTCATGTCTTTCGACTTTGACATGCTTAAAAACAACATCCACCAGTCGAGCACGGAAGCCGCGCAGCGCTGGATGTTGAACGACGTAACTGCAAAAGGCATTCGTGCCTGGGATACTCGCGGCCACAACTTCCGCACAACTTACGACGCATTGCGCCGTCCCACGGGCCAATTCGTCTTCGGCACCGATGCGGCCAACTCCGATCCGCGAACCCTCGCCGTCGAAGTGCTCTACGACAAAATCGAATACGGCGAAGGCCAGCCTGCCGCTTTGAATCTCGCGACGCGAGTCTTTCGTCACAGCGACTCCGCTGGAACGCTGACCAATGTCGGCCACAATCCCGTCACCGGACAAGACGAGGCGTTTGATTTCAAGGGAAATCTGCTGCGCGCCACTCGCGGCTTCGTCGCCGATTACAAATCCCTGCCCGACCTCACAGCCCTTCCCGCCACGCCCGATACCTTCACGAGCGGCACGCAATATGACGCTCTGAACCGTCCAACATCTCTCACAACTCCGGACGGCAGTGTGGCCCACATCACCTACAACGAAGCCACCTTCCTCGAGACGGTCAACGTCAATCTGCGCGGTTCGGCAACCGTCACGCCTTTCGTCACCAACATTGACTACAACGCGAAAGGCCAGCGCACTCTCATTCAGTTCGGCCACGCGGCAACGCAAACCGCCTATGCGTACGATCCATTCACATTTCGGATGACGAACCTGACGACAACTCGCCCTGGCGCTGCCGTCCACCAGCAAGTCGTGCAGGATCTCTTTTACTCCTACGACCCCAGCGGCAACATCACGCACATCCAGGACGACGCCGATATTCAGAATGCCGTCTTCTTCCGCAACCAGCGCGTCGAGCCCAGCGCTGACTACACCTACGACGCCATCTATCGCCTCATCCTGGCCAAAGGCCGAGAGCAACTCGGCCTCGGCGGCAACAACGCGGCGCTTCCCCCAACCGCGACTTCCTACAACGACGTTCCCCGCTTTCTCCTCACGCCCGCGCAGGGCGACGGCAATGCCCTCGGAACATATATCGAGCGATATCAATACGACGCCGTGGGCAATTTCCTCAAGTTCATCCACCAGGGGGCCAACCCTGCCGATCCCGGCTGGAGCCGCACATATTCCTACAACGAAACCAGCCTTCTCGAGGCCGCCACGAAAGGCAATCGCCTCAGCAGCACCGCCATCAGCGGCAACCAGCCTTTGAATGAGCCTTACAGTTACGACCTGCACGGCAACATGACCAGCATGCCGCAACTGCAGCTCATGCAATGGAACTTCAAAGACCAGCTGCTGATGACCCTGCGCCAGGCCGTCAGCCCATCCGACACAGATGGCAGCCAGCACTCCGGCCAAAAGACCTACTACGTTTGCGACTCCGCCGGGCAGCGTGTCCGCAAAACCACTGAATCCTCAGCCGGAATAAAAATCAAAGAGCGCTTCTACCTCGGCAGTTTTGAACTCTACCGCGAGTACGACTCCAAAGGAAACGTAACTCTCGCCCGCGAAACGCTGCACGTGATGGATGACAAGAAGCGCGTCGCGCTGGTCGAAACCAAAACCATCGATTTGGCCGCCGCCCAAGGCTCGCTGCCCAGTTCCACCACCCGCTACCAGTTGGATAACCACCTCGGCACGGCATGCCTCGAGTTAGACGAAACCGCGGCAGTCATTACCTACGAAGAGTACTACCCCTACGGCAGCACGTCGTATCAGTCCGGCCACACATTGGCCGAAGTGAGTCTCAAACGTTATCGCTATACGGGCAAAGAGCGAGATGAAGAAACCGGGCTCTACTACCACGGCGTGCGTTACTGCGCTCCCTGGCTGGGGCGCTGGATAAGTTGTGACCCAATCGGAATTGGCGATGGCTTAAACCTATACAACTACGTCGGCAATAAGCCGACTTCCCTGGTCGATCCCAAAGGCACCGATGGAAAAAAGCCTGACGATGCTCCGGTCAAGCAGGACGGCCCTCCCGAAGGCTACACCGACGTCACGGTTACGGACGAAAACGGTAACGTCGTTGCTACCGCAAGAAACTCCAACGAGGATGACACTGGTCCGGATCCCACTCTTCCCAGCCTCACCGCCACCCAAGGTGCGGCTGGAATCTCTGGACAGCCGGATAAAGTGCTCGGAGATTTTCAGGCTGTCGAATCCTTTGGCAATCTCGGCGGTATTCGGGGGCGCACTCCAAAGGGCGTCTTTGCCGGACCCAGCTTCGCTTTAGGCGCTGCCGTTCGCTATGGACTCAAACCCTTCCTTCACACCAACGGGGATTTGATGTTTTTTGGCTCCGTGTCAGGACAGAGTACCTCCGATAAATTCGGCGGAGGGGCCTCTCTAGGAATAACTCCGCATTTGTGGTGGGGAGGCAAAAATAGTCTCGTCCGGGGAATGCTGTTCGGGACCGCCGCCACCATGCTTGGCCAGAGTCCCGAAGGCGGTTTCCCGATCAGCCCTTACGTTCAACTCTTACCGGGTATCGAACTTCTCGGGCGAGATAAGGATACCTTGACCCTCGACTTTAACCTCTGGACTGCCTGGAGCCTTTACGCGCAGGACGCGACCGGCGCCAACTTATCGAACCAGGTCGCCGGGGGCGGATCGGCCCAAATCGCAGGCAAGCAGAATGACTCCACCCAGTGGGGCGGGGAAGTATTTGCCAGTGGATATAAGGCCAACATCCCCGGCGCCAGCACCGCTCCTACGACAGCTACAGGCTCGACCGTGGGCGTTGGCGTCTTTAGGCAGCAAACGGTCTCGGGAAATTCTCACGTCGAGCGTAGCGCCTGGGGAGCCGAGCTTTACTTCTCATGGACCCGGGACAATCAAGGCCCACATAGCACAGACACATATCTTTTCGGACTGAAGTGGGACTTAGGTGGAAACCGTTTTGTCGGTAAGAAACTAAGTCCGTCCGATTAACCATTGGAGAATGTATGGCCGTTTCACAGAGCGATATTACTCTTCGCATTCGCGTACTCAATCCGCAGCGCCAGCCCCTCGGCGGCACCGTTGATATCGAGTTCAAGCCTGAAGTCTCCGGTCCGCCTGTCACCATCAAAGCGGCCGACGCCTCGAAAGACATCGACGTCACCGGTCTCCAGCGTTCTCCCGCAGGTGTCTACCAGATGATCGTCACTGCCGGCGACACGGCAAAGCCCGCTTCACAATTCGTAACTATTCCAGCGACCGGCTTCAACACAGTCGAAGTCGTCTTCGACAAGCCAGCGGCGGCGAGAGCCGACACCGCGCCTGCAGCCACGACCACCGCTGCAGGCACCGGCACAGTGACCAGTGCTGCGGTAGTAATCACGAACAATAAGTACACTATCCAGGGAACTTTAACCTTCGATAACGGCCTGCCCGCTACCGGAATCACCACGCGCCTCTCCAGCGTGGTTTACGGCGGAAATGACGTCAAGCTTCAGGAAACGAAAAGCGACGCGCAAGGTAAATATTCTCTCTCCTATGTGTACCGGAAGGGTGCTTCTCCCAGTATCCAGATCCGAGTCGTAGACTCCACTAACAAGGAAGTTACTATCTCAACAGCTAAGTTCAATGCCCAAACGTCCGAGACTCTCAACCTTGTCGTTCCTTCGAGCGTGCAACCGCTGCAGCCCGAGTATCAGCGTCTCGCCAGCGATATGCAGAAATCCATCGGCGGAATCGCCAACCTCGCGCAGGCTCAGGAAACTTCCACCCAGCAGGACCTCACTCTGCTCAATCAATCCACAAACTGGGATGCTCGTCTCATCGCTCTCGCCTCTAAAGCCGCGCAACAGAGCAAGAACAGCGGCTTGGGGCAAGATGTGCTTTACGCTCTCTATCGCACCGGACTTCCTACCGATCCATCTCAATTGGCCATGGTTCCCGTCAGCGCGGTAAAGACCGCTCTCAGCAGGGCAACTCAGGCTGGAATCGTCAGCTTGAACGATCAGCAGATGACGGCAGCCACCAGCGCCTTCCAGACTTTTTCCACCAACACGCTCCTCGCGTTGAAGACTCTCGGCGCCTCCTATAGCTTCAAAGACCTGCTCAACACCACCTTGGCGAACTCTCCCCAGCAGGGGGCCTTCGCCAGCCTCTACTTCAGTAATCCAAATGCAAGTGATTTCTGGACCCAGGCAGCCAACCTGAAGATTGATTCCCACACTCTTGACAATCTCAAACTCCAGGGTAAGTTCCTCTATCTCACTTTCAACAACGCTCCTCTCGCGCAGGAATTGCAACGCGTCGCCGGGTCGCCGGCAAACATCTCTCGACTCGCCGAAAAAGATTTCGACACCATCGCAACCTGGAAGAACACTTTAAACACTCTTGCGGGTACCGGCGGCGACCAGACCCTGCAGACTCTCATTCCTGCCATTTACACCGGCAACACTACTGCCGACCGACTTGCTGCCTACTCCGGCGATCTTTCCCGCAAAGTGCGGATGGGTTTCCCAACCCAGGTCACCGCCCGAATGATCGAGCGGAAAGACATCAAGCTAAGCGATAAAACCGCGGCCAACGTAACTCAATTCCTGCGCGCCGCGGCACCTCTGGGCTACGACTTGGGGCGCACTCCGCTGAACGCCTTCATCAATGCTTCGGGCAAGAGCCTGCCCGCGCTGGACGCGGACAGCACGCAGAGTCTGAAAACGATTCACCGCCTATATCAGGTCACGCCTAGTTCAGAATCTCTGCAGGCAGCAGTAAAGGCCGGCTTCACCTCCGCCCGAGACATCGCCTCCTACAAAGAAGAAGAGTTTATGGCTAAGTTCGGGACTGCATTTCCTCCGGGCGAGGCGCACTCGAGTTGCTTGGCAGCCGCCAATCTACGGCGTCTCCGGAACCGCCGACGATCGTCAGCAGGCGAAGAACTCCATCGTGCAGCAATTCCCAAGCATGGCCAGCCTTTTCGGCAACATGGACTATTGCCAGTGCGACGACTGCCGCTCAGTGTTAAGTCCCGCCGCCTACTTCGTCGATGTCATGGAGTTTCTCAACAATTCTCCGGCGAATCCATCCGGCTACACTCCGCTCGACATTCTGCTCGGCAAAGACCAAACGGTCACCGGCCGCCGTCCCGATCTCGGCGCTCTGCCCCTCACCTGCGAGAACACCAACACCGCGATGCCGTATATCGACCTCGTCAATGAAATTCTGGAGTATTACATCGCGCACAACAACCAACTGGACGCCAATCTCGCGTACGACACAGGCACGGCCACAACGGCCGACCTCACCGCCGAACCACAGAACATCCTGCCAACTGTCTACACCAACACTTTGAAGCAAGCGGTCTACCCACTCAATCTCCCCTTTGATCTGTGGATCGAAACCGTTCGCGGCTTCCTGAATTATTTTCAAACTCCTCTCGCTCAGGCGCTGGATACGTTGCGGCCTGCCGACAATCTTGAACTGTTTACTGACGCCAACAATTTCCCTTACTACCGGGCCCAGATTCTCTCCGAAGCCCTGGGAATCTCGCCCACTGAATATCAGGTGTTCACCGACACCAATCCTGCTCGCCAACCGCTCTCTCAGCATTGGTTCGAGTTCTATGGCTACACCAGTGAGGCAAATGCCCTGAATGGGGTGCTGAACGCGACTGACCCGACACAATACGACATCCCGCCGCTAAGCTCAGCCAAGAACCTCTCGCAGCTACTTGGCGTCACTTACCAGGAACTTAGTAACTTAGTAAGGACCGGATTTCTTAACCCGAAGCTCTATGCGCTGCTCTTCCAGTTCGAGCGCTTCGGCATCAGCATGAGTGACGCCTTCAGTTATACCGGGCAGCCCGGCTACCCCGTCATGACGGACGTCACCGCCTTCGAAGCCTCACTGCAGAAGATCACCAATCAATACAAGGCCCAAAACCCGTCCACCAGCTTCGATGCGAAAGTTTGGATCAAGAGTATTCTTCCCGCAAACTATTCCGCCGGCGTGTTGGTTCTCGCCGTCCCCAGCAGCGGTTGCAACTTCGGCACAACCACACTGCAATACGCCGATAACAAGACCGCGGCAACGCCGCTCGATTTCGTCAAATTCAATCTGTTCGTGCGCCTGTGGAAGAAGCTTGGATGGACCATGGACGAAGTCGACCGCGCTCTGCAACTATTCTTCCCGCCAACGTTGCCAGCCTGGGGCGATCCCTCATTCGACGCGGCTTTCAGCGCAGCGTGGAAAACTGCGCTCGTATACCTCGCCCATCTCGACGACCTGAACACGCGCCTTGCGCCCGCGCTTGGCCGGACGGCCTTGCTTCCTTTCTGGGGTAGCCTGCCGGTGCAGGGAGAGAATTCACTCTACGCGCAACTCTTTCTTACGCCGAGCGTGCTCAATAACGACTGGGCCTTCTATGATCCCGACGGAATTTTCCCGACCGCCCTCGCTGACTTTGGTGCACCGCTCCCGCCCGCTCCTCCACTCACGATATTTTCGAGCCACCAATCTTCCGTACAGGGCGTTCTCGGCCTCACTGCCGATGAAATCACCGCCATCTTCGCCGACGCTGGTTCGGCAGTCACGATGGTTTCCTATGTGCAAGGCGGCCAAAGCATCACCGTGCCAAGTTTCACCCTCACCAATCTCTCTATCTGCTACCGCTACAGCACTCTTGCGAAATGCCTGCAAATTCCCGTCAAGGACATGATCTCTCTCAAAGCGATGGCTTGCTCCAGCGTTCCCCCATCGCCGCCCACCAGCCTCGATCCTTTCAAGCCGTTATCCGGCAACGCCATCTCGACTTTGGCTGACGACGTTCTCTTCAACCAGACACTGCTCTTCGTCAACGAGGTCGCCGCCGTTCAGAACAGCGGGTTCACCGCCGAGGACCTAAAATATCTGCTGCGTCAACAGTTCGATCCGGTAGGCAAATACCAGACCGATCCTAATGCCCTGATGACCCTGATGCAGTCGCTCGCCACCGGACTGCAACAGATTCAGAGCCAGACTGCTATTCCTGCGAACCTCACCAGTATGGCCGAGAGCCTCATCGATCAGATTCTTTCGACCTTGGTTCCCAGCGCCGCCCTTAAACCGCTATTCAGTTTGTTAACGAACTCGCAAACATATTCCGGTCAGGCGACATTCTCTTCCGCAGTCGACACCACCGCCTTCGCAAACGAGCCCGAGCTTACCTTCAACTTCGATGGCGTTGCAAACCTCGAAACCATCCACTACCCGGGATACCTGACCGACTGGAAAAAAAGCCAGCTCGTAGCCCTGAATGGTTCCATCAATAGCATTCTCGACCTGATTCAGAAGAGCGCACAGAGCTCGCTTGCCAACAACATCAGTGCACTTCTGGGTGTGTGGGCAAGCATGGTGCAGTATGAGGCCGTCAGAACCGGCGTCGCGGCTGCTTTTCCGGCTGCGCCGCTCGTTCAGACCGACCCAGCGATCACCCTCAGTTATGACCAGGCCGACAAACTGCAGTGGGTCGGCTACCGCGGCGTACTAACTGACGCAAAGAAGTCTGCGCTTCTCACCGCAACTAGCAACGCAGCTGATCTCACCCCGCTGTTGGTTGACATCCAGGGCCAGGCCTTGCCCGCCTACAACCAACTCGTCGGCAGCCTGCTTGCCATGTGGACGAATGTTCAGACCTTCCGGGCTACGCAACCTGCCGCCGCCGCGATCGACTCCGGCGCATTCTTTGGTGCTCTCGCACAGGCGCAAGCGAATCAAACTATTACTGACCCTGTCCCTCAACTTGAATTCAGTTACAACACAGGCAATCAGACTCTCATCTGCCACGGCGTGCTCACCAGTTCTATGCAGTCGAAGCTGGCCACGCTGGTCTCGTCTCCGGTTCTTCCCGGACTTTTGACCGCGGTCCAAACTCAAGCAGCCAGCCTGTACCAGACGTTGGCCACTAATCTGCTTACTGTCGCTGCCGGAGACCTCGATAAGTACGCCGCGCCATTCATCGGCCTCGACATCACCGCCCAGCAAAAACAGGCGAAAGCACAACTGGTCACCGCGTTCCTTCCCGTGCTCGGTCAAAAGCTTTCGCAGCAGCTTATCCTGCAAACCCTGTCGACGAACCTGGCGGCAGATCCTTCGCTGGTCGGTACTCTTATCACCGACTCCGCCCTGCTCAGCGACCCCAGCAATCCCGGAAAATCGCTGCTTGGGACTTTCCTTTCCCTCGGCCAGACCGGTGTCAGCGCGACTTACTATGATGGCTCAGGCAATGTTTTGACCAGCGGCACCGCTGCCACAGTTGACACCTCCGATCCGACGAACAACAAAGCCGGAACTGTTAAAGCTCATTTCGAAGGCTATCTCCAAGTCCCCACGGACGGCTCCTATCGCTTCTTCGCCGAACTCGGCGACACCGGCGCTGCCGCTTCACTCGAACTGGATGCTCCCGACCCTGCTGCCCTTTTCAACAATCCGATCATCCCGGCGACTCCCGCAGCCGCTACTCCGACGGAAATCAGTCAGTTCGTTCAACTGAAAGGCGGCGTGCTCTACCACTTCGCCGTTGATTTCACCGCCCTCGGCGCACACGGCGCGAAGCTCTTGATTCAAGGTGAAAACATCGCCAAGGGCCCGCTCAGCCAGATCGCTATTTATCCTCAGCAGTCCATGACGGCATTTACTCGCGCCAAGACTTTGCTCGCCAAAGTTCTGCAGATCCTTCAGGTCACCGGCATCGACAATCGTGAGATCAACTATCTCGTCGCCAACTCTTCGCAGTTCAACAATCTCCGCCTGAGTTCGCTGCCCACCCAACCCAGCGACGACCCTCCCGCCAACGCGGTCTCGCTGTTCTCGCAATTCCTCGCTCTCGCCGATTACGCCGATCTGCGTAAAGGCCCGGCCGGTGGCACTGACAGCCTCATCGATGTATTCAATGGCGTCGGCCAAATCTTCACCGAAACTGCAACTTCGCAGGACACAAACAGCAACTCCGCGACCCCCTGGACGGCTCTCGCCAACCTCACACGCCGCGACGCCGCTTCCGTGCGCGCCGTCGGCGAGTACTTCGGCCTGATTCAGGATCAAATCGTCGGCGCCAACCGCCAGGTTACTGCCATCGGCGACTTTGCCAACAACAAAGGGATTCGCCGCATCTGGCAGGCTTTGCAGTTGCTGCAGATCGCCGGCATTCCCGTGGCCTCGCTCACCGCTTCCACGATCATCGTTTCGGCTGCTCCGCCTTCGCCCGATCTCATCGCCGCCAACTTCAAGAACTCGGTCAAAGCGCAGTACACCGAAGCGAACTGGCTGCCCGTGGCGCAGTCGGTCTTCGACAAGCTTCGCCAGAAAAAGCGTGACGCCCTCGTCGCCCATCTCGTCCAGACCATCAACCTCGAAAACTCCAACCAGCTCTTCGAATATTTTCTCGTCGATCCCGGCATGGAGCCCGTTGTCCAAACCTCGCGCCTCCGCCTTGCCATGTCGTCGCTGCAAACCTTTGTCCAGCGGTGCCTGCTCAACCTCGAAAACGGCAATACCAATCCGGCACTCAATATTTCTCCGAGCGCCATCGATTCCGATGTCTGGTCGTGGATGAAGCGCTATCGCGTCTGGGATGCCGCCCGGGAAATCTTCCTGCAGCCGGAAGACTATCTCGTTCCCGAGCTGCGCCTGAATCAGACGGACCTATTCCAGCAGTTGCAAAGCACACTTTTGCAGGGCAACGTCACAAAAGATCTCGCCGAGGATGCTTTCTACGATTACCTCAAGGGACTGGATCTGCGCGCTCGTCTCGATATCGTCGCCACGTATCTTGATCAGGACATGAACGACGCCACCCAGAGCACCCTGCACGTCCTCGGGCGCACTTACGGCCATCCGCATAAGTACTTTTACCGCACTTACTCGACCGGCATCTGGTCACCTTGGATTGCGGCAACTCCCGATATCGAAAGCAATCACATCGTCTTGGCGATTTGGAAGGGCCGGCTCAATATCTTCTGGGCCACGTTCATCATGCAACAGCAGGCGCCTCAGAGCAGCAGCACTGGCCTCGGCAACGTTACCAGCCTCACATTCGATAACCTGATGGGCGGCATCAACGCCGCCAAAGCCGTGCCCTACGTCAAAGTGCAGTTGCACTGGGCCGAATACTTCCAGAACAAGTGGACGAATCGCATCTCCAGCGATCCCAATTCCACCCAGGCGGTGATGGTGAAAGACGACTTCGATCCCTCCCAGGTCTACATCCACGTGTCGAAGGAACTCGATCAAAGCGGTAACGAAGGCGCAATCCGGATACACCTTGACTTCCCGACCATCTACGGCCCGCTCGGCTTTGGTCTCTTACATCCAACGGCCGTCGCCACATTCTCCGCAGCACGGGCAATATCAGTCCAACAACACGCAATCATTTCCGTTCGCGAAGTAAGAATCGGCGGAGGAGGATACGCCTTCCGCGTCACCAGCAAAAACTGCTCGCCCGACTTCAGCCCCGCCTATTGGCAGGCTCCGGCTCCAAATCCGTACAGCGCGCGAGTCGTCGATGCCACCTTCTACGACGGCAGTTCCAGCCTGGGTGTGACTTTCCAAACCGACGTTCAGAACAACGGCTCCGGCATGCCCGATTCCGAAGGCATTCTGGAAACAGTCAGTAGCTTTTCGTTGTTGCCTTGCTCCAATCCCGTCGTGCCCGCGCCATTTCTCGACCAGACCGAGCCTCTCTACAACCAGGTCGGATCTCTGGTCAGCCCGTTCTTCTACAAAGACACCGGCAACTTGAATGCAACCGCTACGAACTTTGCCGACGAACTTACCTTCTTCGTTCAGCCAACCCTAACGGAGCAGACAATCAACGAGTGGGAGGGCTGGGCCATCGCGCCGGGAATCGCTATACAGGATTGGTCCGACCCCGCAATCTTCAACAACATTCCCATCATTGCCCAAGTTCCAGTGGCAGGTCCCGCGCCCGTGGAAGCAGGTGACCCGGTTTATTCGGTCTTTCCCATGCAGAATGCCACTGACTGGCTCACTGCTCCCACAACTGCGCTGACCTTCGGCACATCTCTCATCGGCAAGAACGGAGGCGTCACCGTGGCAAACCTCAACGCCGCGAAGAGCCTGGCCTCGGCTGCCTCCGGTTCCTTGTTAGGAAGCATCTCTCGCCAGGCCGGTAGTGTAAACATCGTGGGCCCGCAAGGGCTTGACGTGGCAAAAGTCCGAGCCACCCGCACTAACGGCCAGCAGGAAGTCCTTAACGATCTTGTTACCAGCGACGCGAAACTCTAAAGGGAGACAGTTATGGCGCTAATGAGCACGAGCTTTCACAACTTAGTCGACAATGCGCGAGCCTATCAGACTTACACCGCTGCCGGCGCATGGAAACTGTTTCCACCCTATATCACGATCCGCCAGCGGAGCCTGACTTATCAGATGTTCCCGCATTTTCATCCCTATGTTGGCGGAACCCGCGCGGCTCTGCCGAATGTCTCTGCTGGACAGCTTTCACTGATCCAGAGATTGAACGAAGGTGGCGTCGACGAATTGCAAGATTCCGACACGCTCCACATGCCGCAGCCGAATTCGCCCCAAGGTCCCTCGCCGCTTACGGTCCAGCCCGGCAGCACTCGGGCCACGCTCACGGCGACTGTAACCGCCACGCGCCCAAGCGGCGGCGCCTCCATCTCCTTGCCTGCCGGAACTCCGCTCACCTTGCCGAATGGCGCACAGATAAAAGTTCCCGCCGGAACCGTAATTGCCAATGCGAAAGGCGGAACCACCAAACTCGCGGCAGACTTGACCTTTCCCCTCCCCGGAGAGATTCCTGTCCTCTCCGCTAGCGGAATCCAAATCGTCGGCACCGACAACATCATTCCGGACTATACGGTTGTGACGCTCCCCAGCGGCGCTTCTTCCGCCGTTCTCACCAATGACGGCTCATGGGTCAATCTGCCAAACAACACGAGTGTTTCCATCCGCAGAGGCATCCCGCAGCCATTCTTCTACGAGCCTATCTTCGATGGCTCACACTATGACCCGACGAGTTACGTCACTTCTCCGTTTCCGGTTAAAAACATCGACTTTACTTACAACGGCGCCTATTCGATCTATAACTGGGAACTCTTCTTCCATGCGCCGCTGCTCATCGCGATCCATCTCAGTCAGAACGGCCAATATCAGGACGCCCAGAATTGGTTTCACTACATCTTCAATCCCACCGACAACAGTCCGGGGCCCACGCCGCAGCGCTTCTGGAAGGTTCAGCCCTTCCAGTACACCGACGTGCAGATGATCGAGCAAATTCTCGTCAATCTTTCCACGGGGCAAGACGTTCCGCTGCAAACCCAGACCGTCCAGAGCATCGCCGAGTGGATGAAGAATCCGTTCCAGCCCTGGGCTGTAGCGCAATTCCGCCCAACGGCATTAATGCTGAAAACCGTGATGGCTTATCTCGACAATCTCATCGCCTGGGGAGATTCGCTGTTTCGCGCCTATACGATCGAAACGATCAATGAAGCCACACAGCTGTACATCATGGCGGCCAACATCCTTGGCACGAAGCCGCAGCCTGTGCCGCAAGTCGGTTCCGTCACCACGCTCACCTACAACCAGCTTCGTGGCAAGCTCGATGCCTTTAGCAACGCGCTGGTCGACATGGAAATCGACATGCCGTTCGACATCGTCAACGCCGGTGCATCTGGATCGGCCGCCGCGGGAACGCAAATCCTCGCCAGCATCGGACAGACGTTGTATTTCTGCATTCCGCAAAATGATCAGCTTCTCGCTTATTGGGACACCGTCGCGGATCGCTTGTTCAAGATTCACAACAGCCTGAACTTACAGGGCGTCTTCCAGCAACTTCCTCTTTACGATCCTCCCATCGATCCCGCGCTGCTGGTGCGGGCCGCTGCCTCCGGCCTCGATGTCAGCTCGGTCGTCAGCGGGTTGAATCAGCCGCTGCCGTTGGTCCGCTTTCAGGTTCTGATGGCGAAGGCCACGGAGATTGTTCAGGAAGTGAAGTCGCTCGGCGCAAACCTGCTCTCCAGCATTGAAAAGCAGGACAACGAATCTCTTTCGCTGCTGCGCGCGCAGCACGAGAACAACATCCTTAGCCTGTCGCAGATGGTGAAATATTCGCAATGGCAGGATGCGCAGAAGTCGACTCAGGCGTTGAAACTGACTCTGGCCACGGCGGTGCAACGATACTCTTACTACCAGAAGTTGCTCGGCCGCGCCGACTCACAAATTCAAAGCAGCATTCCCGATCTCAGCGACTTGGATTTGCCCGGCCTGCAGAATTACAACTTCACCCAGTCCGACATGACGGCCGAGCCGCAGATGGCTCTGGACGCCATCGTCCCGGACATTTCGCAGGATTCAAACTCAGTCAGCGATGGTGAAGTGAAGACGCTTACTAACAACGAAGTGGAAGAGCTTCAGAAGCTTGACACTGCTCACGACTATCAACTTGTCGCCAGCGGCTCCGATGCCGTTGGCGCCGTGCTTGCCATCATTCCCCAGTTCAAGGCCAACGCCGAGCCAATGGGATGCGGGGCCACTATCGATTTTGGCGGACAGCACCTGCATTCCATGATGTCCAGCTTGTCGTCGATCGCAAGACTTGCGGGAGAGCAGTACAGTTACGAGGCGACTAAGGCAGGGAAGATTGGCTCCTACTCCCGCCGGGAGCTGGAGTGGACATTCCAAAGCAATTCCGCGAGAGCTGAAATCAATCAGGTTCTGAAACAGACCCGTGGAGCGCAAATTCGTGAGGCCATCGCTAAGAAAGAATATGACAATCATCTGGTGCAGATGGAGCATGCGCAGCAGATCGTCGATTTCCTCGAAGGCAACGACGTCGATGGATTTGAGACGAAGGAAACGACCATCGGCTTCTACACCTTCATGAAGCGTGAAGTGAAAGCCCTTTACAACAACGCTTTCCAACTTGCCTTCGAAACGGCGAAGAAAGCTGAGCGCGCTTTGCATAACGAATTAGGCGATTCGTCTCTGACCTACATTCAATACAACTACTTGGATGGCGCCGAGGGCCTGCTGGCGGGCGAAAAGTTGATGTTTGACCTCAAGACCATGGAGATGGCCTACCATGATCTCAACCAGCGGGAATACGAACTCACCAAGCACCTCAGCCTGCTGCAGATCGATCCGCTGGCTCTGGTGCAGTTGCGCGCGACCGGAAGCTGCACCTTTACGCTGCCCGAAGAAGCGTTCGATCTTGACGGGCCCGGCCACTACTTCCGGCGGATCAAGAGCGTTGCCTTGACGCTTCCTTGTGTCGCCGGCCCATACACCAGTGTGAATTGCACTCTGACGCTGCAGAAAAGCACCATCCGCACCAAAACCGGCTTGTACAACAACAAATACGCCCGCCAGAGTTCGGATGATCCGCGTTTCGATGACTATTACGGCACCATCCAGTCGATCGTCACGAGTTCGGCGCAATCCGACAGTGGTTTGTTTGAAACCAATCTGAAAGACGAGCGCTACCTGCCATTTGAGGATTCCGGTGTGGCCGGCAGCCAGTGGCAGCTCAGCTTGCCTGCGGACGTACCGCAATTCGACTTTGACACCATCACCGATGCGGTCTTGCACATTCGCTACACCGCGCGAGAAGGCGGCGAGGCGCAGAAGGCCGCGGCGGTCAGTAATTTGCAGTTGCTGATCAGCAAGGCACAGACCATCGGCTCAACCTGCCTGTTCTCGATTCGTCACGAATTTCCGTCGCAGTGGGCGAAATTCCAGAATCCAACGCCAAAGGCAGGCGCGGGCGCGGAACTGCAGTTAACCTTCGGCCCCGAGCTTTATCCTTTCTGGTCTCAAGCGCCAATCGCGGGTCAAGCACCGAAGCCGATCAAAATTAAGGGCGTCGAGTTTTTCGCGGAGATGGTCCCCAGCGACAAAACGGCGACCGTGAACATGAACGACAAAGCAGACATGACCGGCAACAGCGACGCCTTAACGAAGAATCCATTGATGGGGAACCTGCTGAACGGCAGCTTGAACAAAATTGGCTTGCACTCGGCCATCACCGACGCTACACATCCGCCGCTGACGGTCTACTTTGACGATAACTCCATGGAGGACTTGTGGATGGCCGTGGCCTGGGGAACTTAGACCAACGAGGAATTGTTGCCGGCTCCGAACAGCTCCGGATTCTTTAAGGACCACGCCTCCGTTCCGACTTTGACGTCAGTATCAAAACGGCGGTTCCAGTTTGGCAACATTGTTCCAAGCGCGTTTACTCCCGTGCTCGCAAAACACTCGAAGTCGTTCTCGCTCGTGGACTGCCTTTCAGTTGGTGTTGACCGAATGCAGCGAAACTTCGAGCCGATGCGAAAGCAGGTCGAATCCTGGCAGAGAAGCGAATTGACTGACGTGACTGCCAAGGTGGTCATCTACAAAGCGTTTGTCGAGGGCAGACTGGAAGCTCCAAAACACCTCGCCCGCAACGTGCATGATCTGTACTTCGAGCCGAATTACGAGGAATTTCGACCTCGTACGATCTGGAGTCTTTCGAATGCGTTCACCTCTGCATTGAAGGAACTAGATCCCATCCCACAATTCAAGGCGACAGCCAAGCTGGGCGAATTCCTCGAAGCCCGGTTCTCTCAATCGTTCTAGCCCGCGGGGCGGTCTCGGCCGGCTGCCCTTCCAAAACGTGTAGTTCCTGTTTTAACGACCTACGCGGGCGAGGAGAGTAATCCGGCCACCACGCGCCTCAGCTTCGCTCTCTGTATATACCCGACCCAACGCTGTACTTGACGATTGCGATGTCTTACTCGACAATCACCTCGCTAGGATCGCCGCCCTCGCACGCCGATCGGCCTTTCCGATCATGAATGATTGCGGTGCAGACGATGAACGGCGATCAAGTTTCGCTCGATTTCGGAGACGCGCCTGAGTTTGTGCGCTATATACGGCAAAACAACTCAAGTTCTGAAACCGACACCGATGCAAGGGTCAGTCATTGAATCATGATCAACCGATATCGAAAACGGCGGATGGCGCAGACCGAGCTGACTTGCTGTCGTAACGTAATGCTCCGATTCGCTATCTTGCCGGTGTTGTATGGGCTTCTCGCGCAATCGGCAGTCGCACTATCGGACCCCGGTAAAGGAGGACGAAACGGCAGCGTCTCAGGAACAACGGCTCTTCCTTCGCGCAAAGAGGTGAGCCGCGCTATCGCTCTGTCGGGCGCTTATCTCGAACGCGCATGCGGCCCTGATGGTAAGTTTACGTACTCAATCGACCCTCGCTCCGGGAGGGAGAACCGTTCCTACAACATCGTACGGCACGCAGGAGCGATCTACGCGCTTGCAACCCTGAATCGTTCTCATCCGAATCGGAAGGTAGTCGATGCGATGGTCCGGGCTGCAAACTTCATGCGGCAAAACTATATTGGACCCGGCGTGCGTGCGGGTCAGCTTGTTGTTTGGTCAGAACCTTCAGGACGCAATTCCGAAGCGGAATTGGGTGCAACTGGCCTAGGTGTGGTGGCGCTGGCCGAAGTGAGAAAGGTAGAGCCGAAGACAATACCAGTGGAACAATTGCAGTCGCTTGGACGCTTCATGCTGTTTCTGCAAAAGGAAGACGGTAGCTTCGTTCACAAATACCGCGCTGCGATTGGGCCTGTACCCAACAAGAACGTCCTTTACTATCCTGGCGAAGCCGCTCTCGGGTTCATTGCACTATATGAGACAGATCACTCCCGTGAGTGGCTTGTTGCAGCGAGTAAGGCGCTGGCTTATCTAGTCAGGAGTCGGGCGGAATCGACTAAAGTGCCGCACGACCACTGGGCACTGATAGCGACCGCTAGGCTCCTGCCCCACTGCGAAAAAGACTCGTGTCCTGTTTCACGAAAAGAGCTGCTAGAACACGCAACGAAGATCTGCAACTCGATTGTGCAACGGCAGTTGAGGAACCCGGCCTCGCCCCTTGATGGAGCCTTCGACCCAGCTGGGAGGACGGCACCGGTGGCCGCACGGTTGGAGGGACTGCTAGCCGCTCTGGAATTCTTACCCAATGACGAGCTGCGAGTCGAAGTCGAAGCAGCCGCTAATCGCAGTATCGCCTTTCTTTTGCGGGCGCAGATCAACTCCGGGCCCTTTGTTGGCGGCATGCCTGCAGCTCTTGCGGGACGACCAAATGCCTCAGAAATTCGAATCGACTATGTGCAACACGCACTGTGCGCTTGGCTTCGCTATCTCTACGTGCTTGACCGACAAAACGCAAACCGCCACGCTCGGTCCATTCAGTGATTCAATGCACGACATCGCATCAAGGGTCAATGGCGCGGGATACCATGGCGGGGAATCATCCCAGGAGAGCGAGGCGCTTCTTCCCAAGGATTTAAAAAAGCCAGCAACTCAGGAACAACCCCCTAATACCACTCGGTTACCTTCGTTAGTTAGCATTCATCCTCCCGAATGGGAGTTCCATTTCCATTCTTGTCGATCCGCTTCCATTGCCCGCCCCCTTTCACACATGCATGGCCATTCTTAAACTGCCAAGCGAAATCGTATCGAAAAGGAATCACTAGGCTGCCATCTTTATCGATGTAGCCCCACTTGCCTCCACCGTGACATTTTGCGCCTTCGTTTACAGCAGCGAGACCTTCGGAGAAGTCGCGAGCTTCATCGAATTGGGGTTTGATAGCCCAATCACCCTTCGTATTTAGATAGCCGACTTTTCCGCTACACCCCCCGTAAGTCTTCCCGGGCCGTACAGCAGCCAGCCCCTCCGAAAAGTCGCTTGCATGTTCTCCTGAGAAGGGATGCCGAATTTCCCGTCCTGTGCGGTCGATGTATGTAACTTGACCGAACAGCGCGAAGCCATACTCGCCCGTTCCCAGTGGAGTCCACGGCTTCCGCGTTAAGACCAAGGCAAAGCCATCTTTGACGGGTCCGGCTGCGAAATATTTGGGCTGAATCACGAAATGACCATCTGTTCCGATCCAGCCGACCCGCTTGTTCAGCTCGACTTCTGCCATCCCTTCTGAAAAGGAGTTAGCCAAGTCAAACTGTGGCGGAATGACGAACTTCCCGGCCGGATCGACGTAGCCCCATTTCCCTTCGTGCTGGGCAGGTTTCAGGGGTGTGTTATAAACTTCGCCGACACGTGGTGATGTTAGGGTTTGCGCTACAGATCCAGCCCGAAGGAGCCACAGGATAGCGACTAGTTGGCACAACATCCGGGCCCAGACCCAGAAAAGCTTCGGTCGAGATTTTCGCAGGATGCGCGGGTTAAACAGCGCACATTTCGCTAACCGGTCCATTTCTAGAAAGGGCAGTCTCCCGGATCTATGTTTCCACCAAAGAACTGAAAGAGGGGACCGCTCAAAGTCTGTGAGATCATACTTGCCTTTGTGCGGAAAGCGGGATCTAGTGTCAGAGCGCCATCTACTCCTTCACCAACGGATACAAAAGCCGCTCAAAAAAACTAAATGGACGAGCGACAAAAAGAAGTTCCCCGGTTTTGCCTTCATCTCAGCTTCGGTTTTCAGTTCCTGACCTGGCAGTGCTGACACGATTCCCTTCTGAATGAGATCTTGGGTAATCACGAGATCCCAGCATGCACAGTGCCAAGGCTCTGAACTCAGACGGACTGTAATCCCTAACAGGCTGCTGAAAAACGAACAGATGTGCGTGTTTATCGCCTCTGCTCTGTTATTTTGGAAATGCTTTCGCGGGTTGTTCAGCTTAAGAGTGGTAATTGGAAGCGTTCGGGGGGATTTAGGCACACCTCGGCTGTGAGGTACTGCCGATGAGATTGCGGATGCGCACCAGATTGTAAGCCGCCGCCGTGAAGGTAAACACCCAGCCGACCTGCTCCAGTCCCCGATGCCGTAGCTTGCGCAACAGGCCCACTGTCTTCATCCAGCCAAACACCTCTTCGATTCGCTTGCGCTTTCTCTGGCTCACCCGGTATCCGTCGTGATGGGTAGTGCGGTGGTCGATGGAGCTGCGGCGGTTGGTATCGTTCTGCGCCACGTGCGGAGTAATGTTCATGTGCCGTAACTCGCCGACGAAGTCGTGAACGTCATAGCCCTTGTCGGCTCCCAGCGTGACGCGGCCATTGCCGGGAATGTCCTCGGCCATCAGTAGGGCGGCATCGCGTTCGGCTGCGCCATAGGCTTGCGTGGTGCGCGTGGACACAACCAGTCCGTTGCGGTTCTCAGTGAGCAGGTGCCCACGATAGGCAAGCACCGCCGCGCTGGCACGGCTCTTGCGAGCCTGCATGGCATCCGTGTCGGTCGTGGAGCGATGAGTATCATTGCTGCGCTTTTCGCCGTGAAAGTTCACAGTTGGATTCGAGCCACATTCCTTGTCCAATGCCGCAAGTGGCTGCTGGTCATCATCGATACGGCGAAAACTCTTCTGCGCCTCCAGCAGCGTCCCATCCACCGTGAAGTGCTCATCCGATAGCAGGTGTCGCTGGCGTGCCTGTTTCAAAACGGCGGCGAAGAAAGCATCGGCAATGTCGCCGTCGAGGAGGCGCTGGCGATTCTTCGTGAACACCGCCACATCCCAAATGGCGTCATCCATGTTCAGTCCCACGAACCAGCGGAACAACAGGTTGTAATCCAGTTGCTCCATCAGTATCCGTTCGCTGCGCACGGAGTAGAGCACTTGCAGCAGTAGCGCCCGCAATAACTTCTCCGGCGCTATTGATGGCCGTCCCGTCTTGGCATACAGCCTGTTAAGTCGGTACTTCAGTTGCTGCAGCGCCTCATCGGTGAGTGCACGTAGCGGCCGCAACGGATGATCACGGGGTACTCGCTTTTCGGCAGTCACATAACTAAACACGTCCAACTGCTGCTCGTCGTTTCCACGCATGCCTTCTTCTTATCACTTTGTCTTGTGGAAAGAAGAGAGAGTTCTATGGTGCCCAGATTGTTCTTCTTGCCAGCAGTTGTGACACAATTTGCCTTTACGGAGGACCGATTGGTCCAGCATGTATGAGGAAGCTGATCCCTTTTGCATTGCTCATTTTCCTCGCGGTACTGCCCACGGTTGGGTCTGATCAGGAGGATGCTGCTGCTGACGTCGTGGCAGCAGCATTCATGCAAGCCCGTCAGACAGCGCACCTATCGAAATTGGAGAGTATGGGTAGGAACAGGTTTCGTGAAAAGGTGTGCAAGCAGGATATGCGCTTTGCTTCCGGCTTGATCATTGACGTCGTTTACCAAACGTCCGATCCGGCGCACCTACCTGAGGCAGCTCAACGACTGGCGACGTGGCCAGATACAAGCAAGACTGCGGCTCGCTTTGGAGTTGGCGTCTGCTCCTTGAACAATAGTTCTCTTGGGCAACCGAACTATTCAGTCCTAATAGCAACCTACGAATCTCGCTCGGCTAGCTTCTGGCGAATCTTCTGGGACTAGCTAGCTCCTTGTCCAGTAATTCCGACGCCTCCAAGCAAGTCAGGCGAAATCGCCTCTGTGAAACTGAGCCGACATGGGTTTTTCCGCAACCTGCTAAGTGCGCGGGGGGTGGCTGCGGCAAGGTAATCTGGGCGTTAACATTTGCATCAGTTTCGAGGCGCACAACTGCGTCGTACCTTTCGGGCGTCTTTTCGCTCTGGTCGTAGAGGAGATGAGACTGTCACCGCTTGTTTCTGCAGTGGATGCCAATTATGGCCGTTAACTACACGAATTCTTACGACCTCAGCAAGGCAGAAAGGGCTGGGCAACAACAGGAGAACAACCAACCAAGCCGCAGAAATATAAAGTCGCCCCACCCCTCTATAACCGTGTCGGCATTGTCAAGGGACACGTAGAGTATCCGAGATCAGCGATGCTTTCCAGCTGGCGCTGAGTCTCGCGGTTTTGTTTTTACTTATTAGAAAGCTTTTGCCGTTGCTCTTGTTGTTGCTTTTGCTCATTGCGACCCGAGCTCGCTTTCAGAATCACGCGGTGGAAAGCTAGTTCCACCAACCATCTATTCGGTCACTTATTTCCGACCATGATTCGTTGTTCGGACTCCCGGACTTCTCCGGGAGGCGAGGCGCTCAATCAGCCAAGCGATGGATTGTCCTCCACCAGGGTGGGCCACGAGCTACCTCGCATGCGAACCAGCTGCGCATAATCCGCCGTGCTGCGCAGCATCCAGTACATCCTCACGGCCAGCTTGCGGGCAATGGCGACTTTCGCCACCGCTGCCCCACGACGGAACTTCAAACGTTGATACATGCGTTTCAGTGCGGGATCCAAGCGCGCCGCTGTGTGTCCGGCTTCCACCAGCAACGAACGCATCATCGGGTTGCCTTGCTTCGAGATCGATCCCAGCCGCTGCCGCCCACCCGAACTGTGCTCCTGCGGATTCAGTCCCAGATAACTCACCACCTGCTTACTGCGTTCGAATCGTTCGATCGGTCCGATGATCAGCACGAAAGCTAACGACGTAATCGGCCCCACTCCGGGATGAGTCATCAGACGCACCGCCAGCGGCTGACTCTGGGCGGCTTGCTCCACCGCCTGGTCCAACTTGGTCACCGAGCCCTGCAGTTCATCGAACATCCGCAGTAACTCCTGCCGCCGATAACTCGCCCATGGACCCAGCGTGAGTCCCTCCAGTTCCTTGCGTCCCTTCGCGGTGAACAACTTCTTCTTACGACATACTCCCTCGCCCATGGCCAGCGCATGCATCTGGTTTTTCACTGCGCCCCGCATCCACACCAACTTCTGCCGGTGCCACAACAGTTGCCGCAGATCCCGCTCCGCCAGCCCCGGACGCCAGATCTTCGGAAAGCGTTCGGTGCACAACAGGTCCAACAGATGCGCTGCATCCCGTGCATCCGTCTTCTGCTTGCGCACCACTGCCGCCCGTATCTTCGCCGCATCGCCTGTCCACAGTTCGTGGCCGAACTCCGACAGCATGGCTTCGAACCACTGCGTGTGCCCGGTGGCCTCGATTCCGACTCGAACCGCACCCTTGAGGCCGGCGTAGAACCCTCGCGCCTCTCCGCTTTCGTGTTCCAAACGGCGCTGCACGAACTCACCTGTCTCCGTATCTACCATCGCTATCTGCTGGTAGCGCGTGTGCAAATCGCAACCTATAATCATCATCGCTCGGCTCCTTTCCTCCGAGCCCTGGTCGCTTGAGCGCTTCCAAGTCTACTCGGTGGTTTGGAGCCGACACGGTTATCTCATCAACCTAGCATTCATCCGCCCGAATGGGGATCCCGTTTCCGTTCTTGTCGATCCGCTTCCATTGTTCGCCCTCTTTCACACAAGCGTGGCCATTCTTGAACTGCCCAGCAAAATGATATCGGAGTGGAATCGCCACCTGGCCGTCTTTGTCAATGTAGCCCCACTTGCCCCCCATGTGACATTTTCCGCCCTCGTTCACGGCTGCAAGCCCCTCCGAAAAATCATGGGCGTCATCGAATTGAGGCTTGATGCTCCAATCACCCTTCGTGTTCAGATAGCCGACCTTTTGGCTACATCCTCCATTTATTTTCCCAGGCCTCACGGCCACCAGCCCCTCCGAAAAATTGCTTACCTGCTCGGCTGAAAATGGAGGTCGCATTTCTCGTCCTGAACGATCAATATAGGTAACTTGGCCAAACAGAGCGATGCCATACTCTCCGGTTCCGAACGGCGTCCACGGTTTTCGAGTTACAACCCATCCAAAACCTTCCTTAAAGGGTCCAGCCTTATAGTATTTGGGTTGGACGACAAAATGACCATTCACGTCGACGTACCCAAATCGCTTATTCAGCTCAACTGCTGCCAGTCCCTCGGAGAAGGGTTCTGCGGAGTTGAACTGCGGCGGGATAAGGAACTTCCCTGTCGGATCGACATAACCCCATTTGTCTGCCTGCTGCGCAGGTTTCAGAGGCACGTTATCAATTTCCCTAACTCGTGCTGATAGGGCTTCTTGCGCCACAGATGGAATCCAAAATAGACCTTGGAAGGCCACTAGTTGGCACAACACCCGCCCACAAATCAAGAAGAACCGAAAGCCGGACCGATGTTGCCGCGGTATGCAAGAGCTCAGCGACATCATGTTCCACCTCTCCCTGTTAGAACGGACAGTCTCCTGGGTCTATGTTTCCTCCAAAAAACTGAACGAGGTGGCCCCAAACTCCGTCTACGAGGACATGCCCAGCAAATCCGCCGGTGTCGGCATGGGGATTGTACAGATCGATGTGGGCCGTACCATCCTCGGTGCCAGATATACGATCACTGAGAATATTTTCCAAGTGCAGAGTAGGTCCACCTCCAAAGCGTGCCGGGGGATCCCAGCTTCCCCAGCTGCTAGCACCAGTTGCGTCATATAAGTTTTCGAAGGCGCCCTGGTTGGCCGAAGATGAAAACTGCAGCGTAACAAAGAAATTCCAGTGTCCACCCGCCTCACCCGTGGAGCTTCCTACCGTCACGCTGCTGCCTGGAAATGTGGCCGCTAAACCCTTTGCAATGCATTCAGCGGTTTTCGGGTCAGCCTTGGCGGCATTGGCGAGGTTTGCCAGCGCAAATGCCAGATCGACTTGCGCCACATATTGACCTAGTGCCTCTTGAATCGGATTTGCGTGGCCAGGCAGATAATAGTAGTACTTTCCAAATGTCTGGCGATTGTTGAAATCGACAAAGGCTTCGAAGCTGAAATCAATGTTCCGATTTGATGCATCGAGTTGACCGGCAAAGAAGTCACCCCCCAGGCTGCCGCCACCATCGTCAGTGCTCCCCGACCCATTATCGCCACTACCATCCCCTGATCCGTCGCCACTTCCATCGCCTGATCCATCACCGCTACCATCGCCACTTCCATCGCCGCTCCCACCACCATCACCGCCACCGCCTCCTCCGCCATCGTCGTCACACTCAGCGTCGTCATCATCGCCACACATTCCCGAGGCGTCGGACAGGCGCACGGGGTTGTTTAAGACGTAGACGTAACGATTCCAGGTCTGGGGATTCCTGAGTTTTACGGCTCTTCGTCCGGCAGGATCGGGGGAAACCCACCGTCCCTGCGTTGGGCTATAGTGACGGGCCGGAAAATCGTAGACGCCCTGAACCGTGTCCTGGTTCTGGCCAGTAAACGATAAATCCGTGGAACCCGACTGGGCGTAAGTTTCTCCAAACGGCGCATACGCAGTACTGCCGTAGACCGCCCGCGATGGAGTTGAGGCGAGGCGAGAGCTTCCGAGCCAGTCCGAATGGCGATAGTAGGCCAACCCGCTCGGACCGTAGACTGCCTTCGTACCTCCTGGAAGCCCTATGAAGGCCTTTTGTAGGGTCTGTTGCGTCGCCAGGGCCACCTTATCCCCAGTGGGGGCATACACGATTTCTGTATAACTGGATGAAACCAACTTCTCGACCATTCGACCAAGGGCGTCGTAGGTCACTCCAACCGAATCAATAGTTACCGCGTGACTATCGGCATCCCAGGCATATGTGTGCAGATTATCCTGCGTCATATTCCCATTTGCATCGTAACTGGGGGTTACGCCGGGAAGGGCAGTGATCCAGTTGCTCGAGGATGAGTAGGTCGGGTTGAACGCGATACCGGATGAGCCATTCGGAACGGCCTTCGTGATATTTCCAAGGGAATCGTACGTGAACGTCTGGCCCCAAAGAGCACCGCATAGAGTGCTGGAAATGCGTTGCAAGTCGTCATATTCGTAGTTGCATGTTTGAGTATCTACTGAATTCAAATGATCAACGATAGCCAGTTTTTGTAGGCTGCCATTGGCGTTCCACGTCAAGGTACCCGTATTCGTTTGGCTGTTTACAGTGAACGAATAGCTCGTCATTCTGCCTGTATTCGGATCGAGACCGAACGCATCGCCGTCTTGCGACCCGAACGTAACGCCAGTGACTTGCCCGGCGACGCTGTACTGTGTGCCGGTCACCAAATTTTGTCCTGTGTCCGCGACGGTCTTCCACCGGCCTTCTCCATCTGGGGCATACGTGATTGTTGGCACGCCTGGAATACCGCTGAGCGTGTGGAGTCTTCTGTTCTCCCAATACGATGCGCTTACGTGATAATATCCGGAAGAATGGGGTGTCGATTCCAGCACGTCCGTAATCTCACCTCGCGCCGAGTAGCTGAGCCCCTCATCGGTGATCTTCGACGAACACGACCCAGTGCATGTGTATGCTTCAGCCATCCGGCCCTGTGCATTGGACATCGAGGTGTTGTTCACCGTTGCAGAGTCGTAAACAAAATGTTTTGAAGGAGTGACCCCCGAGTAGGAACCCGATGGATATGTCGCCACCGTCAGGCGGTGCAGCGCGTCGTAGCCGTAGCAAATTGAATTCCCTACTGCATCCACCTTCTTTACCAGGTTGCCAGGAAAGCTCACCGTTCCACAAGCGGCGTCACCGGTCAAGGAATCATAGTAATACAGCGTGGTGCCGGTTTCTGCATTTGCTTCGGAAGTTACTCGATTCAGCATGTCGTATATGAATGTTCTTGTCTGCTTGCCAGAGGCTGCTTGTGCGTTCTGGGTAACCGTTTTGACGTTGCCGACCGGGTCGTAAGTGTACTTGGTCCAATAACCCGTGTGGCTGGAAGTCTGAGCACAGCTGGCGCTGCCATTGAGCGAAGTAATTTCGCAGACAGAACTAAGGCGTCCCATACCGTCATTTTCGAACTGCTTTTGCTTGGTACCCTCCCCGGTTGGCGCGGGCCCGACCACCTGAAGCGTATCATTTTGCGTATAGGTATAGGAAATGGTGCCCCCGCCACCATCTGTGATGCTACTAACTCTTCCTATAGCATCATAGCTCGTAGTTGTGGCCGGAGTCGTCGAGCTTGTACCCCCAGCTGCTGCGCTAAATGGAACAGTTGTGCGGTATGGTCGTCCAAGGATATCGTAGTCCGTTTCCACTGTGTCGTAGTTGGACGCCCCCGGCCCTTGGAGCTTCTGATTCAGCATCGGCCTCCCAAACTGATCCACCTCTGAGCGCCAGTCCGCCACGGAGTTGCTGCCATTAACTGGCAGGCTGGTCTCAACCACAGTATTCCCAGTGTTGTACCCAATGGTAGCAGTGTTGTTAAGTTGGTCCACAGCGCTGGATGGCCGCCAGAAATAAGCATCGGTGAAATTCGAAGTGACTGTTTTCCCGTTTTCGTCGGTGACAGAAGTTTCAACCGCTCCCGTACAATCCCAGTGCATTGAGCGTGTGAGACTTAAGGGCTCTTGAACCTGGGTTGCGAATGAGTTTCCACACGAGCCGCTACCATACACGAATGTGGTGCCTGGTCCTGGCGAGGTTTTCGAGAGACTCAGATCAGTGGCGACGTTTACTGTGCCTGTATCATAATAGGAGAAAGCCCTGTATAGGGTTGTCGAGGAATTCCCCTGCCTGGCCATGGTCGTGACATTCCCTCGTGAGCCCGAGACCGACGTATGTTGGGGAGTCCCTGTGGTCGTCGTTACTGCAGTTTCGTCGTAGCTGTAGGTAGTACTTGAGTACGTAGATCCGCCTCCAATTACCACAATCGTTGCAGGCCGATCCACGATCCCATTGCCTAATGACGCGTATGTTGTCTGGGTGTCGCGCACTAAGTACGTTGACGACGGCGCGCTGCCCGTAGTGACGCCAAAATCGTATTCTTTCTTATCGGTAATGAGTCCGAAGCCGTTGTACACGGTTTCGACCAGCGAGGTTTTTCCGCCTGGCAAGATCCCGTAGACATCTCTTCGGGTGATAGGCGAGGCCACGCCGGTTGTGGCGCAGCTTGCATAGTTTCCGTTGTAGCAAGTCAGGCTCGAAAGGAGCGCCGTCCCATTCGTGCTGGAGCCCTGGTACGCAACCCGCTGCGTCTCATAGAAGTTATAGCTAGGATTCGAGGTTGAACTATCCTGTTGAAAGTCAATCACGGTTTGGTTTGCGGGCGAGTTGGGATCCGTAATTGTCGTCTGCCAGTGATTTCCAGAGACTTGCGATCGGGCATACTCCCATGTGCTTCCCGGACTGAGCGTTCGATTGAAACCAGCGGTAGAGCCATCACTGTAAATCCCCGTGCTGTTTGTTCCGCCAGTGTAGGCATAGATTACCTTCCCGTCTGAAGGCAACGTCACGGAACCAATTCTCCCCGTAACGCAATTGGCGGAGTAGGTGCCTGCTAGCGGCGTGCAGGATCCAGGGGTCTGTTCGTAAGTGAAGATGTACTTGGACCCATCAGCCAAGGTCACGTTATCCACCAATGCCACGCTAGTCGGCCCATATTCGGCAATTGCAGTCCCGCCGCTAGTGGTCACACCAAAATTAGTCCTGACCGTATAATTGACATAGTTCACGTTTACGTAAACCCTAGTGCCCGAGCTTTCGTTAGCGGGAGGAATGTAGCCGAGCTTCAAGGGGCTGCTGGGCGTGCCGGAGCCGGTGATTGTCAGTACTGGGGTCGTGCTCGATAGGGTGTCGAAGAACTGACTGCTGCTATTCACGGTTATCTCATTGCCGTTCGTGTCCTTTTTGGTACCACTTCCGCTGCCAGACCCCACTGGAACGGTGTAGGTTTGCCCACTGCGCGACGTAACGACTCCGCTTGACATGCCAGCTGACGCTGCAACGGTCCAACCTGATCCATCCAAGGCTGTTTTTGTGATGTCTGTGGTCTGGGGCCCGCAATCCGCGGCAGGATTGTACACTACAAGGCCCGGCACGTAATGATGAACGCCAAACTTGTCCCAATACCCGTTGTAAGTATATTTTGTGTAGTACTCTTTGATACGGAATGTGCCGTCAAAATAGCTGCACGAACCTTGGTAGACGCTGGGAGCTGGAATGTAACCGGTGGCCGCTTCTGTTTGGCCTCGCCAGCCCCAGTTGATGTCGGGCGTCCACGTGGGCGTTCCATTGGATGTGACTGGCGTCCAAATCAAACTGTCATAGCCCAGGTCATAGGTAAAGTCGTATCCTACGCGACCTGCTTTGTGAATCACTGGCCCGGCAAAGTGCACATTTAGATTGCCGAGATCGATGACATCTGGCCCTCCACCCAGGCTGCTAAATGGCGGGGTGCCGGTTGCCACCTGAGCCGCCGATATTTCAGCCAAGACCAGCAAAACTGAAATGATCCAACAGGCATATGCGTAAGTGCGCTTCATACTTGCTCCTCGTTGGTTCTTAGGGAAGTGTGAACAGGCTATCCGGCAATCCAGAATTGAAAACAGCATTCGTGACGGTAACGTCCAGGACAACGCCGCCATTAAATGAGCGCTGAAAATGGAAGGGTACCTGAATTCCGCTGACTGCCTGATAGTTCGCGAAGTCGATCTCGACGGGAATGTTTGTGCTCATGTCGTCATCGGGATGCAAATTGAAACTGATAGCGAGAGGCAGATAAGAGGCGGGATCCAGGTAAAAATCCATCAGACTTAGCCGCTGTGCGGACTTTGGACCTTGGACAGGTACCTGAAAAACCTGGATATGCTGTGTCGCAACGCCGTTATGCTGCTCTTGCCCGATGTACTTGAAAATGAGCCTTGGGTTGGCAGTCTGCGAGAGTGAGGAAAGGGCCGGAAAGAACCAAGCTGCGTCGGTCCAACAATTATGGAAAGCATAGGCTGTTGAACTGGTGCCATTTGTCTCCCAGGCACCGGAAGGAGAATCGCTTGCAACATTGCGAACATCAGAACGAGTTCTGCCGCTCAA
>Ga0209648_10000177_pt1 | contig 46267 bp, 44 predicted proteins | sample GraSoi2013_115cm_FD_185830 | JGI IMG/M metagenome (GOLD analysis project Ga0209648, IMG submission 185830) | Grasslands soil microbial communities from the Angelo Coastal Reserve, California, USA - Sample 9_17_2013_115cm (SPAdes) (version 2) | ecosystem: Environmental > Terrestrial > Soil >... | reverse complement strand
CGCCCGCCACTTCCTCCACGAGTCCGCGGTGCGCTCGCACAAGTCCATCAAGGGGTTCACGCCGGAGGCCGAGCGGATGATGCTGGGGTACGCCTGGCCCGGGAACGTGCGCGAGCTCCGGAACCTCATCGAGCGGCTGGTCATCCTCGGCGGCTCCGAGAGCATCGAGCCCCACCATCTGCCGGTGCAGTTCTCGGCCCAGACTGAGGTGGTGCCCCATCGGGAGTCGAACCAGGAGTTCAGGACCCTGGCCGAGGTCGAGCGCGCTTACATCGGCCAGGTCATGCAGCGCGTCGAGGCCAACAAGAGCAAGGCGGCGAAGATTCTCGGAATCTCGCGTCAGACGCTCCGAAAGAAGCTCATGGAGGAGTGATGCGCGTGATCAGATTCTTGCCACCGGCTACGTTGTTACCGATTTCGGGCCTTCGAGCCTGAATTCCGGAAGTCCCAACAAATACAGGGCTTTCCGAAAATGGCTTTCCGGATATCGCGAATTCCTGGCCAGGAACTTCCCAGAGTCGAGTCCCAGAGGACGATGCGTCGGGCGAGCCCGAAAGATTTTATATTCGATATTTCAGCATGTTGCGGTCCTGAGATACCCTTGGTCTAGGGTTTGCTTTATGAGGGTTCCGGTGAGCTAAACGCAAGGCTGCTCGGGAGACAGAGATAGAGGATGCGACCCACGTTCAGGAAGCTCGAAGTAAAAGACATCGGGGATCTCGAGCGCCTCGTCTCGGAGAACGTCGAGGGCATCGAGCAGGGGCTCAGGGTCATCGACTCCCGCCTGCTCCTGGGGCAAGCCGCGATCGATCTCGTGGGTCTCGACGCGAAGGACTCCCTCGTGCTGATCGCTCTCGACTTCACCGCGGACGAGGGTTTGCTCCTACGCGTGATGGACGCCTACTCCTGGTGCCTCGAGTACCCCGACACGATCCGACGGCTCTACCCGATGGCGGAGGTCTCGGAGAGCCGGCCGCCCCGCATCCTGTTCATCGTCGAGCGTCTGACCGATTCCTTCGTCCGCCGGATCAAGCAGCTGAGCTTTCTCGAGATCGACTGCATCGAGTTCCGTCATCTCGAAGTGAACGGCGCCTCGGCGCTCTACTTCGACCTCGTGCAGCGGCTCCGCCGGGCGGACGCCACCCGCGAGCCGGCCGGGCCGCTCGACTCGCACATCGCCCAGGCCAGGCCGACGCGCCAGGTCGACGGCGCGCGCCCGGCACCGCGAGTGGTCCCGGTGCCGACGGTCGCACCCGCGACCGAACCCGAGTCGGTCGTGCCCGCGGCGGCGCCGGTCGCGGAGCCAGAGCCCGTCGTCGTCGACGCGGCCTCGGTGGTCGAGCTGGTTCAGCCGATTCCGCCGGTCGTGGCTCCCGCGCCCGCGCCGCCGGCTCCGGTGGAGATCGCGCCGGTCGCCGAGCCCGAGCCGGAATCGGCCCTCGAGGCGCGCGCCGCCGCGCTGCTCGCGGAAGTGACCGCCAGCCTCGCTGCCGAGCCCGGTGCGGAGCCTGCGGTCGCTGCCGCTGCCGTGGAGCCCGAGCGGATCGAGGAGCCGGAGCCACCCGCGCCGATGCTGGAGACGTCGCAGCCGATCGAGCCCGTGGAGGTTGCGAGGCGGCTGCGCCAGGCGGAGAACAATCCCGACTGGCAGGCCCTGCTGAAGGAGCTCGGCGTCGCGATGCCGAAGCCCGCCGGCGAGCTCATCGAGGAGGCCGAGCCGGCACCGACCGCGCACGAGCAGGCGGAGACCGCGATGATCGCGCAAGCCGTCGAGGCTCCGCCCCCGGCGCCCGCTCCGGCGCCCGAGCCCGCGCCGGCTCCCGCTCCGGTTGAAAAGCCCGTGTGGGCCAAGACCGTCCCGCAGCCGAGTGGCGCGCCGAGCAGCGCCCGTTCGTACTTCTTCGCGCAGGCGGTGAAGGGTCCGGCCGCCGCGGAGGCGCCCGCCCCGGCGCCGGCTCCCGCTCCGGCCCCGGCGCCCACGGAAGCCCCAGCGCTGGTGGCTCAGAGCCCGGCGCCCGCGGCTCCGGCGCCGGCCGCTCCGGGAGCGCGGAAGGCCGAGCCGGCCAAGCCGGAGGCGCCCGCGGGACTCGAGGCGTTGAACTTCCCGAAAGACGGGCTCTCGCGTCAGTGGCTCGAGTTCTTGAACCAGCTCGGCGGGACGAAGTAGCGACGACGCAAACTCCGAGCAAAGGAAAGGACGACCCGTGACCAGCAAGATCGCAGCACAGCTCGAGACGACGGGAGAGGAGCGGCCGGAGCTTCTGCGCGTCCTGCTCGTTGACGACAACGCGTCCGTGCTGCGGTTCCTCGTGTCCGCCTTCTCCTCGAACCACTGCCAGGTCACGACCGCCTCGACGGCGGAGCAGGCGCTGGAGCTGCTCGGCGACGATCCCTTCGACCTGGTCGTCTCCGACATCAAGATGCCCGGCCTTTCCGGGCTCGACCTGCTCCGCGCCATCAAGGGCAAGCAGCCCGGGACGCCGGTCGTGCTCATCACGGGCGTGCCGTCGGTGAACTCGGCCGTCTTCGGACTGCGGCACGGAGCCTACGACTACCTGCCGAAGCCGTTCTCGGTCACCGAGGTCAACGATCTCATCCGGCGCCTGAGGCGCGACCGCGCGGACGGCAACGGCAACGTGACGTACCCGGCGGGTCTCACCGAGGAGCTGGCGCGACGCCAGGGCGGCGTCGAGGTCATGAGCGGCATCGGCGAGCTAGCGCTCGCGGGGCTCGAGCCGAGCGCGTTCGTCGAGAAGGTCCTCGAGAGGACGCTCCGGAGCCTCCACGGGGATGCGGCCGTGATGCTTCTCCGCGATCAGGAGGGCACGTTCAAGGCGAGCCGGATGGGCCCGACGGAGCTCGTCAACCAGCTCGTGACGCTCCTGCACGCCCACTTCGGCGACGTCCTGAAGAGCGGCGGGCGGGAGACGTTCACGCTCACCACCCGCGAGCACGGCTTCGAGGCGCTCGCCGCGCTGATTCCGGGCGTCGGCGACTCGATGGGCCTCCTCTGCATGGCGCGCGGCGCGCGCGGCGGCGCCTTCCTCCCCGACGAGAAGGCGCTCCTGCTCGGCTACGCGCAGACGACCGCGGTCTCGCTGCAGAAGATGGTGCTACGGGAGAACCTCGAGAAGAACCTGGTCGACACGATCTCCTCGTTCGTCATCGCGCTCGAGTCGAAGGATCCGTACCTCAAGGGCCACTCGGCCCGGGTATCGCTCTACTCCGGCGAGCTCGCGAAGGTCATGGGGATGTCCCACGACGACGTCGTGCTGCACAGCCGGGCGGGCATGCTCCACGACCTCGGCAAGCTGGTCATCATGGACAACATCCTCCGGAAGCCGCGATCGCTCACGGACGAGGAGTTCGAGCTGATCCGGAGCCATCCGGTCGTCGGCGACAAGATCCTGAAGCCGCTCCGGTTCCTCGCGTGCGAGGCGAAGGCGGTGCGTCACCATCACGAGCGGTACGACGGCAAGGGCTATCCGGACGGCATCGCCGGCGACACCATCCCGCTCATCGCGCGCGTGGTGACCGTGGCCGACGCCTTCGACGCGATGACCTCCGACCGGCCGTACCGCGCCAAGCGGCCGATCGACGCGGCGCTGGAGGAGATTCTCAAGCATCGCCACACCCAGTTCGACCCGGTGATCGCCGAGACGTTCGTCACGATCCCGGTGAGCCGGCTCGAACAGATCAGCCGCCACTTCGATCTGCGCGCCGTCGAGGCGTCGCTCGCCGACGCGCAGCTGCCGGTGATCCGCTGATGGAAGGCAAGCCGAAGATCCTGGTCGTCGACGACGCGGGACCCGTGGTCATCCTCTGCGTCAACGTCCTGCAGGCGCTCGGGTACTCGATCCGCGCCGCCAACCGTGGCGAGACGGCGATCGAGCTGGTCCGCAAGGAGGCGTTCGATCTCCTCGTGGTGGACTACAAGATGCCCGGCATGAACGGCTTCGAGGTCCTGGAGCAGGCGCGGAAGATCCGTCCGGAGATGGCGTGCATGCTCATGACGGCGCACGGCACGCCCGACATCATCAACGAAGCGACGCGGCTCGGCTTCAACTACATCCTCCTGAAGCCGTTCACGCCGTCCGAGCTCCGCGGCGCGGTCGACAAGGTCCTCGCCGGGAAATCGTAGGCACGGCCATGCAGTCCAGCACGATGAGGGTGACGCCGAACGCGGCGGGGGGAGTCATGAACTCGCTGGGTGGTGGGATCCGGACGGGCCTGGATCGGATGCTCTCGGTCGCGTACGGCGTCGTCTACGACTACATCTTCGAGCGCTTCACCCCGTACCGGCGGCTCCAGGCGGAGCTCCGCGAGCTCGTGGAAGCGTCGCTGCCGCCGTCGGTCGACCGGCGCGAGGTCCGGGTGCTCGACATCGCGTGCGGCCCGGGCAATTTCACCTGCCTGCTGGCCGAGGCCGGCTTCTCGGTGATCGGCCTCGACACCTACGGGGCGCTGGTCGAGGTGGCCAAGGAGAAGCGCCGCGCCCGGCACCTCTCGAATCTGGCCTTCCGCCACGCGGACCTCGCCCGCGGCAACACGTTCCGCGAGGGCGCGTTCGATCAGGTCGTGAATATCCACGCGCTCTACGTCCATCCGGCGCCCGACAAGCTCCTCCGGGAGGCCTTCCGGGTCCTCAAGCCGGGCGGGCACGCGGTGTTCGTGAATCACACGCGCCAGCTCGGACAGTGGTCCACGCTCCGCGAGATCTGGCGGCGCGACGGTCCGGCCGCCACGCTCCGCTGCCTGCTCTGGGTCCTGCCCAACGCGGTCTTCGAAGCGGTCCGCAAGCCCGTGGGGCCGCACTACTGGGACGAGGGCGAGTTCGCGGCGCACCTCAAGGGCGCGGGCTTCACGGTGCTGGAGATGCGCCGAACGTTCCTCAACGACGCGAGCCTCCTCGTCTGGGCGCGGAAGAACGCCGGGGAGTGACGTGAGCTCGCAGGGCAACGCCCCACACAGCCCGCGGCCCGCGGCCGGCCGCCTCGGCGTCGGGCCGAACGGCGCTGGAGACCCCATGCGCATTCGCGCGGCGGTGGAACACATGATCGCGGTGACGTACGGGATCACGTACGACGCCGTCGTGACTCGGTTCGGCCCGTACGAGGCGATGGTCGCGGAGATCGCCGCGCTCGTCACGCGCTCGGCGCCCGTCACGGACAACCGGCGCGCGGTCAAGGTCCTCGACATCGCCTGCGGGATCGGCAACGTCGGCCTGCGGCTGGCGAGGGCGGGCTACTCGGTCGTGGGCATCGACGCGGTGCGGCACCTGATCGCGATCGCGCGTGAGAAGCACCACGCGGCGGGCGCGCCCACGAACCTGACGTTCCACCACCTGGACCTGGCCCACGATCCGCTGCCGGGGGCGGGCACCTTCGACGTCCTGGTGAGCATGCACACGCTGTACTGGCATCCGGAGCCCGAGACGCTGCTGGCGAGCTGCCGGCGGGCGCTGAAGCCCGGCGGTCACGCGGTCTTCCTGACCTACGGCCGGCCCGCGCGGATCGCGCGCACCTTCCGGGAGGTGCGCGCCGCGGAGGGCCTGGGCGCCGCGGTGCGCGCGCTGCGCTGGCTCGTGCCGACCGCGGTGTTCGAGCTGTTCCGGGACTGCGAGCACCGCTACCTGAGCGAGGCGGAGTTCCACACGGCGCTCGCGGGCGCGGGGTTCGACCTCCTCGAGTCGCGCCCGACGTTCCTGGCGGGACTCAGCCATCTGGCGTGGGTACGGGCCCGTGAGTGAGAGCTCGACGAGTCGGCCCGGCTCGCGCCGGTCCGCCTAGCGCGCGGCCGGCCGCGGATCGTGGCGATAGACGCGCGGCGTTCGGTCGGCGGGGACGGGGGCGACGCCCGGCGCCGGAGGGGCATCGTCTCGCGCGGGACCCGCGTCTACCTGCGCACGCTGCAGCCGGAGGACCTCGAGTACCTCTCGGACTGGGCGGAGGATCCGGTCATCGAGCGGCTGGTCGGGAGCGAGTTCCTGAACGCGTACAAGGCCGTGTACGACAAGGACCCCTCGTTCTACGACGCGGTCCTCCTGGACACCGCCCAGGTGGTCCTCGTGGTGGAGGCGAACCACCACTGGGACAAGCCCATCGGGCTGGCCCGCCTCTTCAACATCCACCTCCTGGAGGGATACTGTTTCCTCGAGGTGATGCTGACCGACCCCAAGGCCATCCGGCGCGGATTTGGCGTCGAGGCGGGCAAGCTCATCTCATATTATGGAGTCGACGTGCTGGGGCTGCGGCGGATCGAGGCCAAGGTGTACGAGTACAACCGCCTGAGTGCCAACTCGCTCCGGCGCAACGGGTTCCAGCAGGAGGGTCTCCTCCGGAAGGCCGGCTACCAGGAGGGCCAGTACTGGGACGTGCTGGTGTTCGGCATCCTCAAGGACGAGATCGACGAGCAGCGGAAGAGGGACAAGCCCTACCTGCCGCTCGCCGAATCCGAGTGGGACGCGCTTGACGCTTCATAACCTCCTGCCGCTCTTCGCGCTGCTGCTCAACGTCCTGATCGGCGCGATCACGCTGGTGCGCAACCCTGGCAGCCGGCTGAACCGTCTCTTCGCGTACTTCGTCGCGGGCATGGCCGTCTGGAACTTCGGCGTCTACATGCTGCGGCGGTCGCCCGACGAGCTGACGGCGGGCTTCTGGGAAATCATCATCCACACGGCCATCGTCGCGATCCCGGCCTTCTACTACCACTTCGTCCTGATCTTCCTGGAGAGCACCACCCAGCACCGGCCGTCGCTGATCTCCGTCTACCTGCTCGCCATCCTCTTCAGCGCCATCAACCTGAGCGGGACGACGCTCTTCATGAAGGGCGTCAAGTGGACCTACTGGGGCTGGGCGCCGGCGACGGGACTTCTCTACACGCCCTTCTTCCTCTACTTTTTCTTCTTCATGATCTACGGCCTCTCGCACCTCGTGAAGGCCCAGAAGGACGTGGACTCGAGCTTCCGCCGGAACCGCGCCACGCTGATCCTCCTCGGGACCCTCGTCAGCCTCGCGGGCGGGTTCATTGACATCGCCCGGTTCCTCGTTGCGCGCTTCGTGCCGGCCGCGGACCTCGTCTATCCCATGGGCATCCCGGCGAACATGGTGTTCGCCCTGATGCTCGGCACCTCGATCGTCCGCTACCGCCTGTTCGACGTGAACGTGGCGGTGAAGAAGAGCGCGATCTACCTGGTGCTCTGGGGCGTGCTGACCTCGGTCCTCGTGATGGCCGAGCAGTACGCGGACTGGGAGCAGGTCAACCCGCTGTGGGTCATCCTGCCGCTGGGCTTCCTCATGACGCTGCTGGTGAGCCCCCTCGGCCAGCACCTCGAGGAAAACCTCGAGCGGCTCATGTTCAGCAAGCGCCGCGGGTGCTACGAGACGCTCCTCGACCTCTCCAAGCGCATGAGCACGATCCTCGACTTCGGCCGCCTCATGGAGACGCTCGTCCACGGGCTGGTCCGCGGCGTGCCGCTCACGCACTGCGCCCTCATGATCTACGACCCGTCGAAGAGCGCGTTCGCCCTCTACCGCGAGGAGAACAGCGTCGGCGAGGGCGCTGGCGTCAGCGCGATTCCCGTGGAGAGCCCGATCGTGCAGTGGCTCAATCAGACGGGCCGCGTGCTGGTCAAGGAAGAGGTCAAGCTGAACCCCGAGATCGCCGAGTACTTCGAGTCGTCCGAGGGCGAGCTGGAAGAGATCCGGGCGGCCCTGATCGTGCCGCTCAAGATCGAGAACAAGCTCACCGGCATCGTCCTCGTCGGCGAGAAGCTCTCGGGCGAGATCTTCGACAGCCAGGAGCTCGAGGTCCTCGGCGTCCTCGCCAACCAGGTCGCGATCTCGCTGGAGAACGCCCGGCTCTACGAGGAGCTGTCGTCCTCGAACGCCCAGCTCATGCAGGCGAGCCGCCTGAAGTCGCAGTTCCTCGCGAGCATGTCGCACGAGCTGCGGACGCCGCTCAACTCCATCATCGGCTTCTCGAAGGTGCTGCTGAACCGGCTCGACGGCGATCTCACGGAGCGGCAGGAGGTCTACATCCGCTCGGTCCACAACAGCGGGACGCACCTGCTCCAGCTCATCAACGGCATTCTCGACTTCTCGCGCATCGAGGCGGGCAAGCTGGAGATGGTCTCGGAGGAGCTCGACCTCCACGAGCTGATCGACGAGTGCATCGAGTCGTCCACGCCGCTGGCCCGGGGCAAGCAGGTCAAGGTGGAGAGGAGCGTGCCGCTCGAGCTGCCGCGGCTCACGGCCGACCGCACGAAGGTGAAGCAGGTCCTGCTCAACCTTCTGTCGAACGCGATCAAGTTCACGGCGCAGGGGCGCGTGCTGGTGGGCGTGGTCGCCGAGCCGGAGGCGGTCCACGTCAGCGTGGCCGACACCGGCATCGGGATCCGCCACGAGGACCTCACGCGCCTGTTCGAGCCGTTCCAGCAGCTGGACAACCCCGTCGCGCGGGGCGCGGGCGGGACCGGCCTCGGCCTGGCGATCAGTAAGAAGTTCGTCGAGCTCCACGGCGGCCGTATCTGGGCGGAGAGCCGGGAGAACCAGGGGTCCACCTTCCATTTTACGTTGCCTCTGAACCCGAACTGAGGATACGGTCGGATATATGCCGACACGGACGCTGGACAAGAAGCCCAAGATCCTCTACATCGAGGACAACCGCGAGAACCGCATGCTCGTCCGCGCGGTGCTCGAGGCATCGGGCTACACGATCGTCGAGGCCGAGGACGGCCTCGCGGGCATCGAGGCCGCGATCCGCGAGGAGCCGGCGCTCATCCTGCTCGACATCAACCTGCCGGGTGTCGACGGCTACGAGATCGTCGCCATTCTCAAGTCCTTCCCGAACCTCGCGGCGACGCCGGTCATCGCGGTCACCGCCTACGCGATGCAGGGCGACCGGCAGCGGACCCTCGTGGCCGGCTGCGACGGGTACATCCAGAAGCCCATCAACGTGGACGCGTTCCCGCGCCAGGTGGCGGAGTTCCTGGGTGGCAAGCGCGAGCGGGTCGAGAGCCGCGAGGAAGGCGTCTACCTTCGCGAGCTCAACCAGCGGCTCGTCTACCGCCTCCTCAACCAGGTCGAGGAGCTCAAGCGGCTCAATCAGCACTTCGTGCGGCGGGCCAGCCAGCTCGCGGACCTCCACCGGGCGGTCCAGGACATCACCTCGGAGCCCGGCGTGGTTCCGATGCTCGAGCGCCTGCTGCGCGGGCTCGCGGGGGCGATCGGCACGACGCGCCTCCGCGTCGATCTCGCCGAGCCCCCGGGCGTCAGCGTGGTGGTGGAGGGTGCGGCGGGCGGCCAGCCGAAGAGCGTGCTCGCGGGCGCGGGCGTCGAGCCCGCGGACGAGTGGACCGAGGTCGACCTGACGCTGCCCCTGACCGTGCGCGAGCGGCAGCTCGGCGTCATGGTGGCCCACCACGTCCTGCCGTCCGGTGCCAAGGCCGACGAGGAGCAGCTCCTGAAGATCGTGGCCGATCAGGTGGCGATCGCCGTCGAGAACGCGCGCCTCTACGAGGGCCAGATGCGGCGCGCCGGCGAGCAGGAGAGCCTCGTCGAGGCCGGGCGGCTGCTCACCGGCACGCTGCAGGTCTCCGAGGTGCTCCAGCGGCTCTCCGAGCTCGTCCGGACCCGGCTCCGCGCCGACGTCGTACGGATCCTCATCCACGACGAGGCGCCCGGCGAGTTCCGCGTCCACGCGCAGGCCGGCGCGACGCGGTCGGCGCAGGAGCGCACGCGGTTCTCGAGCGCCGCCGACGAGGGCCTGGTCGGCTGGATCATGCAGCACCGGACGTCGCTGGCTCTGAGCGACGTGCTCACGCGTCCCGGCGTGACATACCTCGACTGGCTCAGGAGCGAGGGATTCGTCTCGTTCCTCGGCCTCCCGCTCTTCCTCGAGAACCAGCTCGTCGGCGTCCTGACGCTCTGGTACCGCGAGCCGCACACGTTCGCCCCCGACGAGATCTCCCTGGGCGAGGCCCTGGCGACGTCGGCGACGGCCGCGATCCGGAACGCGCGGCTCTACGAGGAGACCCAGGAGCGCCTGCGCCATACCGAGAACCTGCTGGCGGTGAGCCAGGAGGCGAGCTCGACACTCGACCTCACGGAGGTCCTGCGGCGGTGCACGCGGGCCATGGTCCGCGCGCTCGGCGCCGACAGCGGCGGCGCATGGCTGACCAGCCCCTCCCGCGACCGCTTCCTCCCGATCGTGGGTTATCGCGTGCCCAAGGAGGTCCTGGAGACCTTCGCCAGCACGGAGATCGTCATTACCGACCCGATGGTCGAGGCGTGGGGACGGCTCGAGGAGACGATCCACTCGAGCGACAGCCAGGCCGACCCGCGGTTCGCCCACCCGGTGACGCGGCTCCTGCCGCACCGGGCGCTGCTCGTCCAGCCCATGCGGTGGAAGGGGGAGACCATCGGCGGCTTCGCAGTCGCCTGGCTCAAGGACGCCCACCGCTTCACGACCGACGAGCTCCGGCTGGCCGAGGGTATCGCGTTCCAGGCGGCGGTGGCCGCGGAGAACTCGCGTCTCTACGAGGGCGTCAAGCAGCAGATGGCCGAGCTCAAGCGGACGCAGGCCCAGCTGATCCAGTCCACCAAGCTCGCCGCGATCGGCGAGCTCGCGGCGAACATCGCCCACGAGATCAACAACCCGCTGACGAGCGTGCTCGGGTTCGCGTCCTACCTGGCCGAGCGGATCCCGTCGGGCCAGCCGATGCGGGAGGAGCTCGACCTGATCCAGGAGGAGGCGGGCCGCGCGCGGGACATCGTGCGGGACCTCCTGCACTTTAGCCGGCAGCGCGAGTTCGTGCCGCAGGTGACCGACCTCAACCGCGTCCTCGAGCAGACGCTCGCGATGGTCCGCCGCCAGGGCGCGTTCGACGTGATCACGCTCAACGAGGAATACGGGCCTGACCTGCCGCCCGTCGAGATCGACGTGCCGCGGATCAAGCAGGTGTTCCTGAACCTGGTCAACAACGCCGTCTACGTCATGAAGGACGGCGGGTCCCTGACCCTGCGCTCGTCGGCCGCCGGCGACATGGTCCAGGTCGAGGTCATCGACACTGGAACCGGCATCGCGCCCGAGCACCTCGACCGGATCTTCGAGCCCTTCTTCACGACCAAGCCCGATGTGAGCGGCACCGGCCTGGGCCTGTCCGTGAGCCTCGGCATCCTCCAGAGCCACAGCGGGACGATCGAGGTGAAGAGCGAGCCCGGGAAGGGCTCGACCTTCATCGTGAAGCTGCCCGCGAAGCCGGGCGCCACCGTCAGCACGACGGTCGACGAGTAGCCCGCTTCCGCTTATTGCGCGTCCTGGTGGTCCGGCACGAGCCAGAGACCCCTCGTGGGTGCCGCGATGCCGACGGGTTCGGTAAGTTCGCAGCCAAGGTCTTCGGCCAATCCGGAAATCTGCCACAAAATACCAATTAGATCAATATCTTGTAGATCATCTCGGCCTGGCCTCAAGGTTGCACATTCTCTTCGTCCAGGAGTGAAGGCAATGACCAAGATCGGTGGACGAGGACAAACGACGATGACAACGCTCAATTGGCGCAGCACGGTAGTGTGGACCACGCTATCGCTGTTGTTCCTACTGTTCGCTCTGATGCTCAGCCCGGCGCCGGTGCTGGCGGGTGCCGGTATCGGCGAGGGGGTCGGCCTCGTCCTCTACGAGGTCACCGAGGACATGTACCTCCTCGACAGCCAGGGCAAGCCGACGGCGAGTCTGGCGAATGCGGCCCGCCGGGCTGCGATCTCCCAGCTCTCCGGCCTGGCGAAGTTCGGAACGCCGCTCTGCCCGTGGGAAGTGCTGGCCCTGTCTCCGGGAGCCAAGGGCTGCACGGTGAACGTGGCGGGCGGCGACAACCTGAGCCTGGCCGACGGCAAGGGCACGATCGGCGGGACCTTCGCCGTGGTCGTGCAGGGTGACAACCTGGTCGACGCGCCCGAGTTCGTCGTGATGACCGGCGCGTTCATGGGCGCCGCGGACCTGTCGTTGCCCTTCCAGAACGTGGCGCCGATCGGTTTCGTGACCGCGGGCCAGGGCTCCATCGACGTGGACGGCGTGGCGACGCCCGCGTTCACCTTCACGGGCACGTTCCGGCTGCCGTTCGGCAAGGACGACGATGGCAACCAGGCGAAGCCGCGGAAGCACCTGGCCGCCTTCTATCTGGCGGATGATTTCCAGACGGTGGTCACCGTGGAGGCGGACGAGAAGTCCCTCGGGTGGCCGACGGTGAGGCTCGAGATCAAGTTCTAGCCGCGCCGGCGACGATCTCCTCGACTCCACCACGGGCCCGGACCGGAGCATCGGTCCGGGCCCGTTGAGTTTCTCCTGCGGCGGCGCTAATGAGTCTCGCGGAATTGATTCACGGCACGCGACCAGCAAGATCGCGCACTTCGGCGTCAACGTAATGCGCGAGAGTCATTAGTCGGCCTTGAAGTACCGCGCCGCGGGGTGGTGGAAGACGACGGCGGAGACCGAGGCCTCGGGATCCATCATGAAGCCCTCGGTCAGCGAGAGCCCGATCCCCTCGGGCTCGAGCAGTCTGAAGAGCGTGACCTGGTCGGCGAGGTTCGGGCACGCGGGATAGCCGAACGAGACGCGGACGCCGCGGTAGCGGCCCTTCAGCTTGTCGGTGATCGTCAGGTCGGCCGGATCCGGGAACCCCCAGAGCGTTCGCAGGCGCGCGTGGAGCATCTCGGCGAACGCCTCCGCGCACTCGATCGCGAGGGCCTGGAGCGCGTGGGAGCGGACGTACTCGCCCGCCGTCTTCCAGCGCTCGGCCAGCTCGCGGACGCCGCCGCCGCACGTCACCGCGAAGAGCGCCAGGTAGTCGTCGGCGTCGTCCCTCACCCAGTCGGCGAGGCACAGGCGCTCGCCGTCCCGCTGTCGCGGGAAGTCGAAGCGCGCCACCTGCCGTCCGGCTGCATCGGAGAGCACGACCGCGTCCCCGGCGGCGCGCGCCCGGTACCAGCGGTACACCCCGTGAGCGCTCAGCAGTCCGTCCGTCACCACGTCGCGCTTCAGGCGCCCGACGATCTCGTCGAGCTCGAGCGCCTTCGCGTCGCCCGACGCGAGGAGGCGGTCGACGACGCCGCGGAGGCCGAGGTGCTTGCCGTAGAGCATCTGGAGGTTCAGGTAGGGATAGATGTGGGACAGCGGCACGTCGCGCAGGACGTGACGCTCGAGGTCCGGCGGCGCTGGAACGGGGACGCGCTCGAGCGCCCGTCGCGCGGGCGCCGGCGCCGCCACGGGCGCGGTCGCGTCCGCGGGCGCGCCCGCGGCCAGCTCCGCCTGCTCGCTCCGGACGCGGTCCACCAGCGCGTCGCGCGTGACCGCTGAGAAGAGCCGGTTGGCGAGGTCGAGGCCCTCCATCGCGTCCTTCGCGTAGAGGGTGAGCCCGCCGTACTCCGCGGCGATCCGCGTGGCGGTGAACTTCTTCGTGAGCGCGGCCCCGCCGACGAACAGGGGGATGTCGATGCCGGCGACGCGGAGGTCCTGGGCGGTCACGACCATCTGCTGAGCCGACTTCACGAGCAGGCCCGAGAGCCCGAAGGCGTCGGGCTTGTGGGTGTGGTACGCGGCGATCAGCTCCTCGGGCGGCACCTTGATGCCGAGGTTGATCACGCGGTAGCCGTTGTTCGACAGGATGATCTCCACGAGGTTCTTGCCGATGTCGTGAACGTCGCCCTTCACGGTGGCGAGGACGAGCGTGCCCCGGGTCGCCGACTCGGTCTTCTCCATGAGCGGCTCGAGGTGGGCCACCGCCGCCTTCATCGCCTCGGCGGACTGGAGGACCTCGGCCACGATGAGCTGGTTGTCGTTGAAGAGCCGCCCGACCTCGTCCATGCCGCGCATGAGCGAGCCGTTGATGATCTCGAGCGGCTTCGCCTCCTTGAGCTTCGCGTTCAGGTCGCCGACCAGCCCGTCGCGGCTGCCCTCGACGATGTAGCGCGCGAGCCGCTCGTCGAGCGAGAGGGTGGCCCTCGCCGCCGCCGGCGCCTTCTTCTTCTCCCGGAAGTGCGCCGCGAACGCGGCCACCGGGTCGGCGCCGCGCTGGTAGACGAGGTCCTCGGCGAGCCGCCGCTCCTCCTCGGGGATCGAGGGGTAGCGCTCGAGACGCTCGGTGTTCACGATCGCGTAGTCGAGCCCCGCCTTGGTCGCGTGGTAGAGGAAGACGGAGTTCAGGACCTCGCGGCCCGCCGGCGGCAGCCCGAACGACACGTTCGAGACGCCGAGGATCGTCTTGCATTCCGGGAAGCGCTGCTTGATCAGGCGGATGCCCTCGATGGTCTCCACGGCCGAGCCGACGTAGTTCGCGTCGCCCGTGCCCACCGGAAAGACGAGCGCGTCGAAGATCAGGTCGCGCGCCGGCACGCCGTACTTCCGCGTCAGCAGCTCGTGGCTCCGCTCCGCGATCGCGAGCTTGCGCGCGCGGGTCACCGCCATGCCCTGCCGCTTGTCCTCGTCGATGCAGCCGACGACGACCGCGCCGCCGTAGGTCTTGAGCAGGGGCACGACCTTCTCGAACCGCTCCTCGCCGTCCTCGAGGTTGATCGAGTTGACGATCGCCTTGCCCTGGCAGTGGCGGAGCGCGATCTCGAGCACCCGCGCGTCGGTCGAGTCGATCATGAGCGGCACCTTGACCATGCGCGTGAGCTGCGCCATGAAGCGGTCCACGTCGGCCGCCTCGTCGCGGTCCGGGTTGGCGAGGCAGACGTCGAGGACCTGGGCGCTGCCCCGGACCTGCGCCCGGCCGATCTCGGCCGCCTCGTCGAACCGCTCGGCGACGATCAGCTCCTTGAACCGGCGCGAGCCGATGACGTTCGTGCGCTCGCCGACGAAGAGCGGGCGGTTGTCGTCGGTCGGGTAGACGACCTCCACGCCGCTCACGGCCTGAGGCTCGCGGGCCGCGGGCACCCGGGGTGGGCGGCCCCGCACGAGCTCGGCGAGGGCCCGGATGTGCGCGGGCGTCGTGCCGCAGCAGCCGCCGACGATGTTGACCCAGCCCTCCTCGACGAAGCGCCGCACCTTGAAGGCGAGGCTCTCGGGCGTCTCGGCGTATTGCCCGCGCTCGTCCGGCAGCCCCGCGTTCGGGTACACGCTCACGAAGCGGGTGGACATCGCCGAGAGCGAGCGGAGGTGATCGGTCATGAACTCGGGGCCGGTCGCGCAGTTGAGGCCGATCGAGAAGAGGTCGAGGTGCTCGAGCGCGACGTACAGCGCCTCCACGCCCTGCCCGGCGAGCATCGTGCCCGTGGGCTCGATCGTGCCGCTCACCATCAGCGGGACCTCGACGCCCGCCTCGCGGATCGCGCGGCGGACGCCGATCGCGGCCGCCTTGAGGTTCAGCGTGTCCTGCTGGGTCTCGAGGAGCAGCGCGTCCACGCCGCCGTCGATCAGCCCGCGCGCCTGGACCGCGTACGCCTCGCGCACCTCGTCGAAGGTGACGTTGCGGGTGACCGAGATCGAGCGGGTCCCCGGGCCCATCGCGCCCACGACGAAGCGCTCGCCCGCGACCTCGCGAGCCAGACGCGCGGCCGCGCGCGCGAGCTCGTACGCGCGCTCGGCCAGGCCGTACTCGCCCAGCACGTAGGGGGCGCAGCCGAACGTGTTCGTCGAGACCACGTCTGCGCCGGCGTCGAAATACGCGGCGTGGATCCAGCGGACGACGTCGGGGCGCGTCAGGTTCAGGTGCTCGTTGCAGCCCTCGTACTGCGGCCCCCCGAAGTCGGCGGCGGTCAGGGCCTTCGCCTGGAGCATGGTGCCCATCGCCCCGTCGAGGACGAGGATGCGTTTCCCGAGCGCGTCGCGTAGCCGGCTCATCGTTCTCATAGTAGCAGGGGCGGGGCCCTGCGTGGTGCGCGACCAACAGATTTCCGGTGACCTCCTGATACTTCGTCCCGGGCGTCGCAGTCACGGACAGCTACCCTTCGTGGATCTCGTATCTGCGCCCGTCATCGGGGAGCGCGGCAACGCACGACGGCTATGTCCGAAGTCCGAGACAGCCGATGTCCAGGAACGGAGACGTTGACACGGGCCGCCCCGGCTCGTTCAATGTAGAGACATCACTACGCTGGAGGACCCGGGATGCAGATGGGTTTGCGCGAAGCAAACCAGCACTTCTCGAAGGCGGTCCGCGCCGTCAAGGCCGGCCGGGAAGTCGTGCTGACGGAGCGGGGCCGACCGATCGCTGTGATCGCGCCGCTCAAGGTCTCGGGCGAGGCGGCGGCGCTCAGACGGATGGAGGCGTCCGGCCTCCTGATCCGGGCCACCGAGCACGGCCCAATGGCGCCGTTCCGGCCGAGACGGATCAAGGGTAGGCCTTTGTCCGCCACGGTCATCGAGGCCAGACGGGCCCGCTGATGCCGGCAGCCTGGGCCTATGTCGACGCGAGCGCCCTCGTGAAGCGCTACGTCGGGGAATCGGGCTCGAGCCGCGTCGTGTCGCTGTTTCGCCGACATCGATTCCTCTCTTCGGCCATCGTGCCCCTCGAGATCCTGTCTGCCCTCTCCCGGCGAAGGTTGTCCGGCGAGTTTGGCGATCGTGACTTCCAGGCGGCCATCGCACGGATGACGGTGGACCGAGCTCGCTGGGAGCTTATCGGCCTCACCTCGCTCGACGCCGTGCATGTGGCGTCCGCGCTGGCCTTTCACGAGGAGACTGGAAGCCGGCTGCGTTTCGTCACGGCTGCGCCCCGCCAGCGTGCCGCCGCCCAGCGCTGCGGCCTTCCGGTGGTCTGGGTCGGATAGTTCGGTTATCTTTGGCTCCATGACCGAGCCCGCCCTCTCGCTCGACGGCATCCGCGTCGTGGATCTCTCCCGCGTCCTCGCCGGGCCCTTCTGCGGCGCCCTCCTCGGCGACATGGGCGCCGACGTCGTCAAGGTCGAGGACCCCACGGTCGGTGACGAGTCGCGCACCTGGCCCCCGCACAAGGACGGCGAGGCGGCGGGTTACCTCGTCAACAACCGCAACAAGCGCGGCATCGCGGTGGACTTGAAGGCGCCCGAGGGCGTCGAGATCGTCCGCCGACTCGCGCGCCGCGCCGACGTCCTCATCGAGAACTTCCGCACTGGGACCATGGAGGAGTTCGGCCTCGGCTGGGACCGCCTCGCGGCCGAGAACCCGCGCCTGGTCTACTGCTCAGTTTCGGCCTTCGGCCGGACGGGCCCTCGCGCCGAGGGCGCGGGCTACGAGGCGCTCATGCAGGCGTTCAGCGGCATCATGTCCATCACGGGCGAGCCGGGCGGCCCACCCGTCCGCTGCGGCGTCTCCTTCCTCGACCTCACCACGGGCATCCTCTGCGCCTTCGGCGTCGTGAACGCGCTCCTCTACCGCGAGAAGAGCGGCGTCGGGCAGCGCGTGGACGGCTCGCTGCTCGAGACGGCCATCGGGCTCCTGAACTTCCAGGCCGAGGGCTACCTGCTCGCGGGCACCGTGCCCCGAGCCCTCGGCTCGGCCCACCCGGCGCTCTCGCCGTACCGGAACTTCCGCTGCCGCGACGGCCAGTGGGTCTTCATCGCCGGCGCCAACGACCGCCTGTGGCGGCGGCTCGTGACGGCGCTCGGTCTCGCGGCGATGGCGGACGATCCGCGCTTCGCCATCAACATCGAGCGCGTGAAGCACCGCCGCGAGCTCGAGACGGCGCTGGAAGAGGCCATCGTGCGCCACGACCGCGACGCGCTGCTGAAACTGCTGGACGAGGCGGGTGTGCCCGCGACGCCCGTGAACACCGTGGACCAGGTGCTGGACGATCCGCAGACGGCGACGCGCACGGTGATCCGGCGCATGCGGCATCCAAAGCTCGGCGAGATCCCCGTGGTCGGCATGCCCATCGCGTTCTCGGCCATGGACCCGTCCGTGCGCCGTCATGCACCGCTTCGGGGGGAGCACACCGACGAGGTCCTGGCCGAGCACGACTACACCGCGGCCGAGATCGCGGCCCTCCGCGCGAAGAAGGTCGTCGTGTAAGCATCCGTGACGGAGGCGGTCTCTGTATCCGAGAGGGTACGCTTCAAATTCGAAGGGTATGGGATGGGCGAGCCCGTGACGCTGCCCGTCGAGGATTAGCGCGTGTACGCCAATCTCTGGGACGAGCTCGTCAAGCTGATCCTGAAGCTGATCAACGGCTGAGCCGCCGCTCAGCTCTTCGCGCTCGGCGCCAGGCCCGCGAGCCGGGCGACGACGTCGAAGACGACGGCGAAGTCGTAGCCGGCGAGGCCGAGCCCGCGCGCGGCTGTCAGCAGCTCGTTGGTCACCGCCACGGTCGCGAGGGGCACGCCGGTCGAGCGTCCGAGGTCGAGCGCGAGCCCGAGGTCCTTCTGCATCATCCCGACGTCGAACCACGCCTCGGCCGGCATGCCGAGGACGAACGGGCCCCGGTACTTCAGCATCGGCGAGGCGACGACACTCCGGAGCAGCGCCTCGACCGCGCGCTCGCGCGCGACGCCGGCCTTCTCGGCGAGCAGCACCGACTCCGCGAAGGCGAGCATCTGGACGGCGAGGCCCTGGTTGATCGCGATCTTCATCGCCTTCGCGAGGCCGACGGCGCCCACGTGGGTGATCGTCGGTCCGATCGCGGTGAGGTAGGGGCGGACGCGCTCGAGCGCCGGGGCGGTCCCGCCCACCATGAACGAGAGCTGGCCCGCGTCGAGCGTGGCCGGCGAGCCCGACACGGGCGCGTCGAGCAGCTCGGCGCCGCGCGCGGCGACGTCGGTGGCGAGGGCGCGGACCGCCTCGGGGCTGACGGTGCTCATCTCGACGAGGACAGCGCCCGGGCGCAGCCCCGCGAGGATCCCGTCGGGGCCCCGCGTGACCGCCTCGAGCGCCGCGGTGTCCGTCACCATGGTGAAGATCGCGTCGGCCGCCTGGGCGACCTCGCGCGGCGACGACACGAGGCGCAGGCCGGAGTCGGCGAGCCAGCGCGCCTTCTCGCGCGTCCGGTTGTAGCCGACCACCGGGTGCCGCGCGTCGAGCAGGCGCTTCGCCATGCGCCCGCCCATCACGCCGAGCCCCACGAAGCCGAGCGTCACGCCGGTCACGGATCGGCGACCGCGATCGCGCTGATCTCGAGCTTGCAGCGCGGGTGCGTCGCGAGGCGTGAGACCTCGACGGTCGTCGTCGTCGGCAGGTGGCCGCCGAGGTAGCGCGCCCACACACGGTTCAGGTCGTCCTGCTCGCGGACGTCGGTGAGATAGCGCGTGGCGGCGACGAGATCCCGCAGCGTGCAGCCCGCGGCCTCGAGCGTCTTCTCGAGGTTCTCCATCACGAGCACGGCCTGCGCCTCCATCGTCGGCGGCAGGTCGAAGTCCTCCTCGCGGTGCGGGTGATGGTGGTACACGGCGGCCGCGGTCACGCCCGAGAGAAACACGAGACTGCCGCGGCGGACGACGATCCCGGGCGCATAGGGCATGACCACGTCGCTGCGCCGAGCCGCGTGGTGGACGATCGCGATCTCCTTGGCCATCGAGCGCCTCCCCGGAGCGTTGCCGTCGCATCCTATCACGCCGCGTTGACCCGGGGCCGAAGGCCGGATACCCTCCGACGCTGTGGACTCGCTGAACGGACGGGTCGCGGTCGTGACGGGTGGCGCGAGCGGGATCGGGAAAGCGCTCGCGGAGGCGTTCGCGGGCGAGGGCGCGAAGGTCGTCGTCGCCGACCTCGACGAGGCGGGGATGGCCGGGGTCGTCGCGGGGATCCGCGGGCGCGGCGGCGAGGCGCTCGCCGTGCGCGCCGACGTCACCGACCTCGCCTCGGTGCAGGCGCTCGCCGACCGGGCCTTCGCGGCATTCGGCCGCGTGCACGTCCTCTGCAACAACGCGGGCGTCGCGCTCTGGGGCGGGCTCGAGACCGCGACCCATCGCGACTGGCAGTGGGCGCTCGGCGTGAACCTCTGGGGCGTGATCCACGGCCTCGAGGCGTTCCTGCCGCGCATGCTCGCGCAGAAGGAGCCCGGGCACATCGTCAACACCGCGTCGATGGCGGGGCTGGTCGCGACGGCCGGCCTCGGCATCTACAACACGACCAAGTACGCCGTCGTCGGGCTCTCCGAGACGCTCGCGAAGGACCTCAAGGCGTACGGGATCGGCGTCTCCGTGCTCTGCCCGATGGGCGTGCAGACGCGGATTCGCGAGAGCGACCGCAGCCGGCCCGCCCACCTGCGGAACGAGACGCCGACGCGCGCCGAGCCCGTCGAGCTGATGGGCCGTTTCCTGGCGCCGGAGGTGGTCGCGCGCATGGTGCTCGCGGCGATCCGCGCGGGCGAGCTCTACGTGATCACCCACGACGAGGGACTCGAGCCCCTCCGTCGCCGCTTCGAGCGGATGGAGCGGTCCATCCGCGCAAGGAAGTCCTAGCCACGATCCCGTCGACCTGGATCGGTACCCGCGCCGACCTGGCCGCCGTTCTCCCGCGGCTGGCGGCGGCCGGCGATGTCGCGCTCGACACCGAGGGCGACAGCCTCCACCACTATCCCGAGCGCCTCGCGCTGGTGCAGCTCGCGACCCCGTCGGGCGAGGTGTGGCTCGTGGACCCGCTGGCGGTGGACGACCTCTCGCCGCTCGGGAGCCTCTTCGCCGGGCCCGGGATCACGACGCTGCTCCACGCGGGTGACAACGACCTCACGCACCTCAAGCGCCGCCACGGCATGAGCTTCACGGCGCTCTTCGACACGCACGTCGCCGCGCGGTTCCTCGGTGAGCCCGCGCTCGGCCTCGATGTCCTCGTCCGGCGCTACCTCGGCCTCGAGCTCCCGCCCTCGCGCCAGCGCGACGACTGGTCGGCGCGCCCGCTCTCGGAGGCGCAGCGGGACTACGCGGCGGCCGACGTCCTCCACCTCGTCGCGTTGAAGGAGCGACTCGCGGACGAGCTCCGGCGCGTGGGGCGCCTCGCGTGGGTGGAGGAGGAGTGCGCGGCGCTCGCGGCCCAGCCCGTGCCGGAGCGCGCGCCCGACCCGAACGCCTTCGTCTCGCTGAAGGGGGCACGCGAGCTCCCGCCCCGCGGCCTCGTCGTGCTGCGCGAGCTCCACGAGCTCCGCGAGCGGCTCGCGCTCGCCGCCGACCGGCCGCCGTTCAAGATCCTCCAGGAGGAGACGCTGGTGCGGCTCGCGCAGGCGTCGCCGACCGACCGCGCGTCGCTGGCGGAGGTCCCGGGATGCACCGCGCGGGTGATCGCGCGCTGGGGCGACGCGCTCCTCGGGGCGCTCGCGCGCGCCCAGGCGCTGCCGGAGTCCGACCTCCCGGTGCTCGAGCGCCGGCCGCGGCCGCGCATCGCCGGAAGCGTCCAGCGCCGGATCGAGCGCCTGCGGAACTGGCGGGCCGAGGCGGCGCCGCGGGCGGGTCTCGAGCCGGGTCTCGTCCTGCCGAACCGGCTCATCGGCGCGATCGCCCGCGCGGGCCCGCGCGACGTCGCGGAGCTGGCGGCCGTGGACGGCGTGCGGCGCTGGCGCGCCGAGGTCTTCGGCGCCGAAATCCTTGCGGCGCTCGGCTCGGCGTGAGAAAGATGAAGTCCATGGCGGACTGGCGGACGAACCTGATCGACGACGATGCGGGGCTCGTCGCGATCCTGAACGGGACGAAGACGGTGGCGGTCCTGGGCGCCAAGCCCGGCGCGGCCGAGCCCGCGTACTACGTGCCCGCGTACCTCCGGGCGCGCGGCTATCGCATCCTGCCCGTCAACCCCGTGGTCGCCGGGCGCGAGCTCCACGGGACCAGGACCGTGGCGCACCTCGCGGACCTCGCCGAGCCCGTGGATGTCGTCGAGATCTTCCGGCGGCCGGAGTATCTGCCGGCCCACGCCGGGGAGATCCTCGCGCTGCCGTGGCGGCCCGCGGCCGTGTGGTTCCAGCTCGGGATCCGGAACGGTGCCGCGGCCGAGCGCCTCGCGCGCGCCGGGATCCGCGTCGTGCAGGACCGCTGCATGATGCCCGAGCACAAGAGGCTCCTGCATGGCCGGTGAGTACGCGTTCGTCATGAAGGACCTGCGCAAGGTCGTCCCGCCCAAGCGCGAGATCCTGCGCGGCATCTGGCTCTCGTTCTTCCACGGCGCCAAGATCGGCGTGCTCGGCGCCAACGGCGCCGGGAAGTCCTCGCTGCTCCGGATCATGGCCGGCGTGGACAAGGATTTCCTCGGCGAGGCGTTCCCGGCGGCCGGGCTCCGCATCGGCTACCTCCCGCAGGAGCCCCAGCTCGATCCGGCGAAGGACGTGCGCGGCAACATCGAGGAGGGCGTCGGCGAGACGCGCGCGATCCTCACGCGCTTCGAGGAGGTGTCGGCGAAGCTCGGCGAGCCCCTCGCCGCGGCGGAGATGGAGAAGCTGCTCGAGGAGCAGGCGCGGCTCCAGGACAGGATCGACGCGGCGAACGCGTGGGACCTCGACCGCACGGTCGAGATGGCGATGGACGCGCTGCGGGTGCCGCCGGGCGACATGGACGTCGGGACGATTTCGGGAGGCGAACGCCGGCGCGTGGCGCTCTGTCGACTGCTGCTCCAACGACCGGATATGCTGCTCCTCGACGAGCCGACGAATCATCTGGACGCCGAGTCCGTCGCCTGGCTCGAGCGCTTCCTCAAGGAGTACCCGGGCACCGTCGTGGCCGTCACCCACGACCGCTACTTCCTCGACAACGTCGCGGGCTGGATCCTCGAGCTGGACCGCGGCCACGGCATCCCCTGGGAGGGCAACTACTCCTCGTGGCTCGCGCAGAAACGCGAGCGGCTCGCGCGGGAGGAGAAGGCCGACGCCGCCCGCCAGCGGACGCTCGCGCGCGAACTGGAATGGGTCCGGATGGCGCCGCGCGCGCGCCAGGCCAAGTCGAAGGCCCGCCTCCAGAACTACGAGGCGATGCTCGCGGAGTCGTCCGACCAGCGAGCTCAGGCCCTCGAGATCGTGATCCCGCCGGGGCCACGCCTCGGCGACGTCGTCGTCGAGGCCGACCACGTGGCGAAGGCCTACGGCGACCGCGTCCTCATCGAGGACCTCACGTTCAAGCTCCCGCGCGGCGGGATCGTCGGCGTGATCGGCCCGAACGGCGCCGGCAAGACGACGCTCTTCCGGATGATCGTCGGCCAGGAGAAGCCCGACGCGGGCTCGCTCCGTGTCGGCGAGACCGTGACGCTCGCCTGCGTGGACCAGAGCCGCGACGCCCTCGACGGGAAGAAGACCGTCTGGGAGGAGATCTCCGGGGGCGCCGACACGCTGAGCGTCGGCGGCCGCACGCTCCAGTCGCGGGCCTACGTCGCGTCGTTCAACTTCAAGGGGAGCGACCAGCAGAAGCGGGTCGGCGAGCTCTCGGGCGGCGAGCGCAACCGGCTCCACGTCGCCACCACGCTGAAGCGCGGCGCGAACCTGATCCTGCTCGACGAGCCGACGAACGACCTGGACGTGGACACGCTGCGCGCCCTGGAGGACGCGCTCCTCGACTTCGCCGGCTGCGCCGTGCTGATCAGCCACGATCGCTGGTTCCTCGACCGCATCGCCACCCACATCCTCGCCTTCGAGGACGAGGGCCGGGTGGTGTGGTTCGAGGGGAACTACGCCGACTACGAGGCTGACCGCAGGAAGCGCCTCGGCGCCGAGGCCGAGCGGCCGCACCGCCTCAAGTACAAGCGCCTGCCTCGCGCCTGAGCGGGCGCCGGCAGCAGACGAGGACGTTCTCGCCGCCGGGGCGCACGCGCGCGAGCCCCACCTCGGCGAAGTACGGCCGCAGCGCCGCGGCGAGGCCGCGCGCGCCGTCGCGGCGGTGGCGGTTCAGCACGAGCGATCCCCGCGGCGCCACCAACGGCGCGAGCGCCTGCGCGAGCGCCCGCGCCCGCTCGGGCGTCTCGCCGTAGGCGGTGTCCTCCATGACGAAATCGAAGCGCCGCCGTCCATGCGCGAGCCAGCGAATGACGCGCTCCGCGTCGCCCACCAGGTACTCGACGCCGCCCAGCGCGCTGAGGCCGAACCAGTCGAGCGCCGCGCGGAGGACGGCCGGATCGCGCTCGATCGCCGTCACCGCGCGCGGGCGCGCCAACACGCGGAGAAGGTGGAGCTGGGTGCCGCCGCCGAGGCCGACGAGGAGCACCGACGGCCGTGGGGGCACGCCGGCGGCGGAGAGCGCGCGCCACCAGTACTCGCGGCGAACCGGCGACCAGTCGCCGTCGAGCGGGTAGACGGAGAGGATGTCCCCGCTCACGATCAGGCGGCGCTCCCGCCGGTAATCCACGACGCGGATCCGTCCCGAGAACCGGGAGCGCGTCTCGAAGACGGTCCTCGAGCGCCTGCGGCGTCTCAGCGCAGGGCCGGCGCGCGGGCGAGTCGCCCGGCTCAGTCGTAGACGCAGAAGAATCGCCGCTGGTTGGTCGCGAAACCCAGCACGAGCCGGGGCAGGGCCCGCCGAGCGTACGCCGCTTCCGGACGATCCGGGACCGCGCGCAGGACACCGTCGTACAGGGCAATCGCCCTCTGCCTGGCCGTCGGGGCGCCCGTCTGATACCGCGCGGGCTCCGCGTACTGGTCCTCGGGCGAGGCCTGGCTCAGCGACCACCACGTCTCGTAGGCCTGCGCCAGCTGGAACTCGACGTCCACCCGCACGGGGCTCCCCGGACGTCCGGCGAGGAAGGCCTCGCCCTCGCGGATCACGTCGCGGAACCGGTCGCTGCCCTTGCTGCAGCCGACACTCGTGTCCCAGCCGAGATCGAGCAGTCGCACGAACGCACGCTCGCCCCACGGGCTCCCGGGGCTCTCTCTCCAGACCTGCCACAGGAGATCGTGACCGTAGACCCAGGTCGCGCCGAGCGGCGCCCATTGCCACGTGAGGCCGTGCGCGCCGAGCGCCCGGCGGCGGGCGTCCCACTCAGGCGAGCGCTCGTCCGCGCTCGCGAGCTGGCGCGCGAGCTGATCGGCCGCGAGGAGGAGCGCGGAACGGCGCGCGTCCCGCGCCGCGGCCGCCTTCAGGAGATCCACGGCCATCGCGTAGGCCTTCGCCTGCGCGGCCGGATCCATCGGACTCTCCCTGAAGCGCGCGAGCAGCCCGCCGTAGTCTGGATACGTTGCGCGCAGCTCGTCGCCGAGCAGGGCGGCGAGCCGCGCCTCCACCTGCTCCGCCCAGGCCGGCGCTCCCGTCGCCGCCCGCTCGCGCTCGTCCTCCCTGAGGGCGGCGAGGAGCGGCCGGTGGCGGGCGAGGACCCCGACGTACGGGGAGCCCGCGGTCGGCTCGTCGACGTACAGCAGGATCTCCAGCGCGTCGGTCCGCCACCGCCTGACGTCGCGCCAGGACGCGGCGCCGAACTCGAGCACCGTCGGCGTCGCCGGGCGCTCGCCCGCGCCGTGGCGCGCGGAGATCCGCTCGGCGAGCCCCCGATGACGCTCGGCGAGCGCCGCCGCGGAGGGGCCCGGCGGGGCGACCGTCACGCGGAGCTGCTCGAGCCGCGGTGCCGGAGGATCGCCCGGCAAGACGTAGAAGAACCACTCGCTGACGGTGGCCGCGGCCTCGCGGCGGCAGCGGTACGCCCATTCCTCGTCGGCCGTCGTCCAGCTTCCCGTGCTGCGGACGCGCTCGCAGCTCGCCGGCGGGCCGGGGCGCGTCCACTCCTCGTAGGTGGCGCCCCAGCGCGCAGCGCCCAGCGCGCCCCACGCCTCCTCGACGGTCGCGTCGGCCGCGGCCGCCGCGTGCGGCGCGAGGGCGAGCGCGAGCGCGAGGAGCGCGGGGCCGTGGCGCGCCACCGCCCGGCTCAGCGCGGGGCCATGCGGATCGCGCCGTCGAGGCGGATCGTCTCGCCGTTGAGCATGCCGTTCTCGACGATGTGGAGCACGAGCGCGGCGTACTCGTCGGGGCGGCCGAGCCGCGGCGGGAACGGCACCTGCTTGGCGAGTGACTGCCGCGCGGGCTCGGGCAGGGTGGCGAGGAGCGGCGTGTCGAAGATCCCCGGCGCGATCGTGCAGACGCGGATGCCGAGCTCGGCGAGGTCGCGCGCGATCGGTAGCGTCATGCCGACGATGCCGCCCTTGGAGGCGGAGTACGCCGCCTGACCGATCTGGCCGTCGAACGCGGCGACGGAGGCGGTGTTGACGATGACGCCGCGCTCGCCCGCGGCGCTCGGCGCGTTCTGGGCCATGATCGCGGCGGCGAGCCGGATCGCGTTGAAGTGGCCGATCAGGTTGATGTTGATGACGCGCGTGAAGTCCTCGAGCCGCGCCGCGCCCTGCTTGCCGACGGTCTTGGCCGCGGTGCCGATCCCCGCGCAGTTCACGAGGACGTTGATCCCCCCGAACCGCTGCCGCGCCTGGTCGCAGGCACCCGCGACCTGGTCGCCGCTCGTCACGTCCGCCGGCGTGAAGAGGGCGTTGCCGCCGAGCGCCGCGGCGACGTCGGCGCCCTTGGAGGCCGGCAGGTCCAGCAGCGCGACCCGGCCGCCCGCCTTCACGATGCGCTCGGCCGTCGCGCGCCCGAGCCCCGACGCGCCGCCAGTGATCACGGCGTTCACGGTTCGAAGTTCCATCGCTGCCTCCTTCGAGATTTGCGTCCCCCGCCTCGGCGGATTCTAGCCCAACGGGCCGTCCTGCCTACCCGAACAGGGGGCTTGACTGATACTAAACATCTGATTAGTCTCTAACTCCCATGACGGTCGGTGAGCTCCTCCGCCAGGGAGCGGTCACTGAGATCGTCGGCCCGCTCTGCTCGGGCCGCACGAGCCTGCTCGTCGCCTGTCTCGGCGAGGTCGGGCGTGCCGGGGGCGCCGCGGCGCTGATCGACGCCGACGACGCGTTCGATCCCGCCTCCGCCGCGCGGGCGGGTGTGGACCTCGACCGCGTGCTCTGGGTGCGGTGCGGCGGGCGGCGCGGCGCCGCGCTCCGGGCCGCCGATCTGCTCGTCCGCTGTCCCGGCTTCGCCCTGGTCGCGCTCGACGTGGGTGAGAGCCCGCCGCGGATCTCGCTGGCCCAGGCCTTCCGCCTGAGGCTGGCGGTCCGCCGCGGGGGCGCGGCGCTCCTCGTCGTCGCGCGGCGGCGAGTCCTCGGCGCGGGCGCGGCCCTCGCCGTCGAGACCCGCCGCCGCGGGCTCGCGTGGGCCGGCCCGCGCCTCGTGCCGACGCGCCTGGCCGGTGTCGAGACGAGCGTGAGCGTGCTCCGGCGGCAAGGGGCGGCGGCGCCGGGGGACGGCGTCGTGTGGTGGCGCGCATGAACCGGGTCGCCTGCGTCCGCGTGCCGTACTTCGCCGCGGCCGCCGTCGAGCGCGGCGAGCCCGCGCTCGCCGAGGGCCCGCTGGCGATCGTCACGGGCGCGCCGCCCGCGACGCGCGTCGTCGAGGCCAACGGCGCGGCGCGCGAGCGCGGCGTCGAGCCGGGGCTCACGGACGCCGAGGCGCGGGCGCGCTGTCCCGATCTCGTGCGGCGGCCGCTGGGCGACGAGGTCGTCGCGTCGGCGCGCCACGCGCTGCTCGAGGCCTGCCTCGGCGTCTCGCCCCGCGTCGAAGACGCCGGCGCCGGGCTCGTCCACGTGGACGTGACGGGCCTCGGGCGCCTGATCGGGCCCGACGCCGCGGTCGGTGCGCGCCTCGCGCGCGCGGCACGCGCGGTCGGGCTCGAGGCGCGCGTGGGGATCGCGGGGAGCCGCGCGGCCGCGCGCGTCGCGGCGCGCGTCGGTGCGCGCGTGAACGTCGTGCCGCCGGACGGCGAGCGCGCGGCGCTCGGACCGGTGGCGCTCGCCGAGCTCGAGCTCCCCGACGAGCTCGCGCAGACGCTCGCGCGCTGGGGCCTCCTGACGCTCGGCGAGCTCGCCGCGCTGCCGCGCACCGGGCTCGCCTCGCGGCTCGGCACGCCCGGGCTCGCGGCGCACGACCTCGCCTGCGGGCGGGACCGCGAGCCCTTCCGCGCCTGGGTGCCCCCGCCGTTCTGGGAGGAGGCGCAGGGGCTCGAGTGGGAGCTCGACTCGCTCCCCGCCCTCGCGGCCGTGCTCGAGCGCGTGCTCGCACGGCTCGCCGCCCGGTTCGAATCGGCCCGGCTCTGGGCGGACGCGCTCGACGTCAGGCTCACGCTCGCGTCCGGCGGTCACCACGCGCGCGTGGTCACCCTCGCCGCGCCGATGGGCGAGGTCCGGCCGATGCTGACCCTGCTCGTCCTCGACCTCGAGGCCCATCCACCGCGGGCGCCCGTGGTCGGCGTCTCCGTGAGCGCGCGCGTCGTCCCGCGGCGCGCCGTCGCCGCCGGGCTCTGGGAGCGCTCCGTCCCGACCGTCCGCGACCTCGCCGCCGTCCTGACGCGCCTCGCCGGGCTCGTCGGCCCGGCGGGCGTCGGCGCCGCCGTCCTCGACGATTCCCACCGTCCCGACGCTCACACCCTCGCCCCCTTCGATCCGACCGCCGCGGGCGGAGCCGAGATTCCCAGGGCCGGGGCGGGGGACGTCCCGAGCGAAGTGGGGTTTTCTGAGCGAGGGATCGCCCCCGCCTCGGCCCCGGGTGTTCTCGTGCTGCGGCGCCTGCGGCCGCCGCGGCCGGTGGAGGTGGAAACGGACGCGGCCGGGCGGCCGGCGGTCGTGCGCGGCGCGCTCGGTCCCGAGGCGCGCGTCGTCACGTGCGCGGGGCCCTGGCGGAGCTCGGGGGAGTGGTGGGACACGCGGGCGTGGGCGCGCGACGAGTGGGACGTGGCGCTCTCCGACGGCGCGCTCTGCCGGCTCGCCCACGACGCGCCCACGGGCCGCTGGGCGCTCGACGGCGTCTACGACTGACGGTGATGTTCATCGAGCTGCACGCGCAGTCCGCGTTCTCGTTCCTCGAAGGCGCCGCCGAGCCGGAGGCCTTCGTCGCGGAGGCGGCGCGGCTCGAGATGCCCGCGGTGGCGCTGGTGGACCGGGACGGCGTGTACGGCGCGCCGCGTTTCACCCGCGCGGCGCTCGCCGCGGGCATCCGCCCGATCGTCGGCAGCGAGCTGACGCTCGCCGACGGCTCGCGCCTGCCGCTGCTCGTGGAAGACCGCGAGGGTTACCAGAACCTCTGCCGCCTGATCACACTGATGAAGCTCAGGACGACCAAGGCAGGGCGAGCCGCCAAGGGGGAGGTGGCCGCGACCCTCGACGACATCGAGCCCTACGCCGCCGGGCTCGTGTGCCTCACCGGCGGTGCGCGCGGCCCGCTCGCGATGCGGCTGGCGCGCGGGGACGACGCGGGCGCGCGGGAGGTCCTCGACCGGCTCCTCGCGATCTTCGGCAGCTCGGGCTGCTACGTCGAGGTCCAGCGCCACCTTGCCCGCGAGCAGGAACGGATCCTCCAGCGCCTCGTCGAGCTCGCGCGAGCGGCGCGAGCACCGCTCGCCGGCGCGAACCAGCCGCTCTACGCCCGCCCTGAGGGTCGGCAGCTCGCCGACGTCTTCACCTGCATCCGCGAGAAGACCGACCTCGACCGCGCCGGCCGGCGCCTGCAGGCGAACGCCGAGCGCCTCCTCAAGGACGAGCGGGAGATGGCGCGGCTCTTCCACGATTTCCCCGACGCGCTCGCCAACACGGGCGAGCTCGCGCTGCGCCTCGGCTTCACGCTGAAGGACCTCGGCTACCGCTTTCCGGAGTTTCCGCTGCCGCCCGGCCAGACGCCGCTCGAGCACCTGCGCGAGCTCGCGGAGCGGGGCGTGCGCGCACGGTACGGCGCGGGCCCGCTCGCCGCCCGCGCGCGCCGCCAGATCGCCCACGAGCTCGAGATCATCGGCCGCCTCGACCTCGCCGGCTATTTCCTGATCGTGTGGGACATCGTCGAGCACTGCCGCGCCAACGACGTCCTCGTGCAGGGACGCGGCTCGGCGGCGAACAGCGCGGTCTGCTACGCGCTCGGCATCACGGCGGTGGATCCCGTCGGCATGGAGCTCCTGTTCGAGCGCTTTCTCAGTGAGGCACGGGGGGAATGGCCCGACATCGATCTCGATCTTCCGAGCGGCGGCCGAAGGGAGTCGGTCATTCAGTACGTCTACAGTCGATACGGCCGTCTCGGAGCGGGGATGACCGCCAACGTGATTACATACAGAGGCCGGAGCGCGGCGCGCGAGGTCGGCAAGGCGCTCGGGCTCCCGCGCGACATGCAGGACCGGCTCGCCCGGCTCGTCGGGAACTGGGGCTACCAGGATCCGGACGAGCTCCTGATCAAGCACCTCGCGGAAGCGGGCTGCGACCCGTCACACCCGCGCATCCGGCACTTCGCGCGGCTCTGGCTCAAGATCCAGGACCTGCCGCGCCACCTCGGCCAGCACTCGGGCGGCATGGTGATCGCTGCCGGCCGCCTCGACGACGTCGTGCCGCTCGAGCCCGCGACCATGCCGGGGCGCGTCGTCGTCCAGTGGGACAAGGATGACTGCGCGGGGCTCGGCATCATCAAGATCGACCTGCTCGGGCTCGGGATGATGTCGGTGCTCCAGGACTCGCTCGCGCTCGTCCGCGAGACCGGCCGCGAGGTGGACCTGGGGCACCTGCCGCCCGACGACCCCGCCGTCTACCGGAGCCTGCAGCAGGCGGACACGATCGGCGTGTTCCAGGTGGAGAGCCGCGCCCAGATGGCGACGCTCCCGCGCGTCCTCCCCGAGCGGTTCTACGACCTCGTCGTGCAGGTCGCGATCATCCGCCCCGGGCCGATCGTGGGCGACATGGTCCATCCCTACATCCGGCGCCGGCGCGGGCGCGAGCCCGTCACGTACCCGCACCCGTCCCTGGAGCCCATTCTCAAGCGGACACTCGGCGTGCCGCTCTTCCAGGAGCAGCTCTTGCGGATGGCGATGACGGCCGCGGGCTTCACCGCCACCGAGGCGGAGGAGCTCAGGCGCGCGCTCGGTTTCAAGCGGAGCGAGCGGCTCATGGGCGACGTGGAGGCGAAGCTGCGCGCGGGTATGGCGCGGCAGGGGATCGAGGGCGCCGCCGCGGAGACGATCGTGCGCTCGATCACCTCGTTCGCGCTGTACGGCTTCCCGGAGTGCGTCGTCGGCGAGACGCGGGTGATCGACGCCGATACGGGGCGCTGGGTGGCGATCGAAGACGTCGTGCAGAGACGCGCGCGCCTCGGGAGCACGCTCGCCTGCGACGCGGACATGAAGATCCGGAAGCGCCGCGTGCTCAAGGCCACGGCGAGCGGACGCCGCATGGTCTATCGCGTCCGCACCGCGCTCGGCCGGGAGATCACCGCGACGGCCGAGCACCCGTTGCTCACGATGGATAGCTGGCGTCCGCTGGCGGCCCTCAATCTGGGCGATCGCGTCGCCGGCTTGCGACCCGTCGGCGGCGCCCTGCTGGAGGGGGCCGAACTCGACTGGGACCGGATCGCCAAGGTCGAACCGCTCGGTGAGCGGGAGACGTTCGATCTCAGTGTCGAGGGTGACCACAACTTCCTGGCGAACGACTTGGTCGTCCACAACTCGCACGCGTCGAGCTTTGCACTGCTCGCATACGCGAGTGCGTACCTCAAGGTGCACCACCCGGCGGCGTTCTACGCGGCGCTCCTGAACAACCAGCCGATGGGGTTCTACCATCCCGCGACGATCGTCAAAGACGCCCAGCGCCACGGCCTCCGCTTCCTCCCGATCGACGTCACGCGCTCCGGGTGGCTGTGCGCGATCGAGCCCGACCCGCGCGGCGGCCACGCGGTGAGGCTCGGCCTGCGATACGTGAAAGGGTCGCGCGAGGCGACGGCACGCGCGCTCGTGCGGGCGCGGGAGGCGCGGCCCTTCGCCTCGATCCAGGATCTGGCGCTCCGTGCCGGGCTCGCGCGCGACGAGCTCGAGACTCTCGCAGCCATTGGAGCATTAGCACCGCTCGGCGCCACGCGGCGGGCGAGCCTCTGGACGGCGGCGGCGCCGCATCACGGGCCGCTGTTCGCGGTGGCCGAGACGCGCCCAGCGCCGAGCCCGCTCAAGGAGATGACGGAAGTCGAGCGGCTCGTCGCCGACTACGGGGGCACGGGCGTGACGCTCGGCCGCCATCCGATGGCGCTGCGCCGCGCCGAGCTCGCGAGGCGCCGCGTGCTCGCCGCGCGTGAGCTCGCCGGCGTCCCGCACGGGGAGGCCGTCCGGGTGGCGGGTAGCGTCATCGTCCGCCAGCGCCCGGGCACCGCCAAGGGATTCGTCTTCCTGACCCTCGAGGACGAGACGGGGATCGCGAACGTGATCGTGACGCCGCCGCTCTTCGCGCGCTATCGTCTGACGCTCGTGGCCGCGCCGTTTCTTCTCGTGGAGGGTGTCGCGCAGCAGCAGGACGGCGTCGCCTCAGTGCGCGCCACGCGCGTGTCGGCGCTCGACGTGCTCGCGCGCGGCGTCCCTTCGCACGACTTCGGCTGATCGTCTTGCGTCACGCCTGCGGCATCGCTTACGCTCTCGAACACCGGGACCTGACGATGGTCGCCACCCAGCGAGCCGTCTCCTTCCGGTATGTGGCTGGAAGCCCGGCCACAGGGGGGATCATTGTGAAGCCGCGCCCGTTTCGCTTCGGAGTCCTGGGCGAAAGCGTTCGCTCGGCCGCAGAGCTGGTGGATACGGCTCGCCGCGCCGAGATCGCAGGTTACGCGACGTTTCTGATCCGCGACCACTTTATCGAGGAGCCGTTCGGCCACCAGCTTGCCCCAGTGGCCGCGCTCGCGACCGTCGCCGCCGCCACGGAGACGCTGCGCGTGGGAAGCCTCGTGATGTGTAACGACTACCGCCACCCGGTCCTCCTCGCCAAGGAGGTAGCCACGCTCGACCTGTTGTCAGGGGGCCGGCTCGTCGCCAGTCTCCGGCGGCCGGGCGGGAACGTCACGGGGATGACGTCCATCTCGAGCGACCTGGCTGGCAAGCGACTCGAGCTCGTACGGCTCGTGGCGCCACGCGCGTCCCATGTGGCGATCCTCTGGGACGAGAGGAACCCGGCATCCCGGCTCGCCGTGCAGGAGACCGAAGCGGCGGCGAGGACGTTAGGTCTCACCCTGAAGAACGTCCCCGTGCGAACCCCCGCTGATTTCGAGCCAGCGTTCTCCACCCTGGTCAGAGATCGCGCGGCGGCGCTCAGCATTACCTCGAGCCCGATGCTCTTCCCCCACCGTCAGCGACTGGCCGAGCTCGCCATGAAACACCGGCTCCCGACCGTCGCCGGCGATCGTGCGTTCGTGGATGCGGGCTGCCTGGCCGCCTATGGCACCGACTATCCGAACCTCTTCCGCCGGGCGGCAACGTTCGTCGACAAGATCCTCAAGGGTGCCAAACCCGGTGACCTGCCCATCGAGCAGCCGACCAAGTTCGAGCTGGTCATCAACTTGAAGACGGCCAAAGCGCTCGGCCTCACGATCTCGTCGTCTCTCCTGCAGCGGGCGGATCACATCATCCAGTGAGGTCTATATCCGGTGATGCATACGTCGCGAGCCCTGACTCCGGTGGGCGCACGATGAGAGAGACATGAGAGTCAAGGTCTTCAACCGCAAGGGCCAGCTCGTTGGGCCGGTCGAGACCGCCCCCGTGGAAAAGACTGACGCGCAGTGGCGGCGCAGCTCACGCCCGAGCAGTTCCAGATCGCGCGCGGCAAGGGTACGGAGCGCCCGTTCTGTGGCACGCTGCTCGACAACAAGCGGCAGGGTGTCTACCGCTGCGTCTGCTGTGGTCTGCCCCTCTTCATGTTCGACGCCAAGTTCAACTCCCGCACCGGCTGGCCGAGCTTCTTCCAGCCGGTGGCGGCCGAGAATGTGCGCACAGATGAGGACCGCAGCTATGGGATGGTGCGGGTCGAGATTTTGTGCGCGCGATGCGGCGCTCATCTGGGCCACCTCTTTGAGGACGGTCCGCCCCCCAGCGGGCTCCGCTACTGCGTGAACTCGGAATCGCTGGCCTTTACTGACGCGCAGGATGTGGCTAGCCTCGCCGACCCTGCTGCCGACTGAGGGGAACACGATGACAATGAGGGAGCTTCTCCGTGCGCCGGGACGGGCGGGCTGGGCCATGTTGGCGCTCCTCGCGTACTTCAATCACACTCTGTATCTCTGCGGAGTCCCGGTCGACTGGACGACGTGGTTCATCAGCCCGGGTCTCAGCATGCTCATGGCCGCCTCCTCGGGGGCGGTTTACGCCACCATCGCGCGGGTCTCGCCGTGATTGAATTTCGCATCGTGCGCCGGTTCGGGCGGTTCGCTCCCTCCGCTCTTGCCATTTCGCTGATCATCACGCCGGCTGTCGCCGCCGACGATTCCAAGGAAGCCTGGGCTGCGCTCGTCCAGGGCGGCCACGTCGCGCTGATTCGCCATGGCAACGCGCCGCCCGGCCACGGCGGTGACCCGCCCGGCTTCAGGTTCGACGATTGCAGGACACAACGGAACTTGGATGAACGAGGGCGCGAACAGGCCAGGGCGCTCGGCGAGGCCTTCCGCAACCACGGCGTGCGCGTGGACCGCGTCCTGTCCTCGCCCGTGTGCCGTTGCATGGATACGGCCAACCTGATGGCTGTCGGCGGGGTTGAGAGTTCGTGGGCCCTCGTGCCGGACAGGAATCCGAATGCGCCCGCACGGCTCCTCGAGCTGAAGGAGATCGTGTCCACGTGGCGCGGACCGGGTACGCTCGTGCTGGTGACTCACGGCCTGACCGTTCGGCCGCTGATCGGGATCGTGCCGGATCAGGCTGAGATGGTGGTACTCAAGCCAATGCCCGGTAGCGGGCCGGGTGTCCACGTCGTGGGCAGGATCGCGGCGCCCCAATAAGGACGGATCACCTCGCGCATGCGTGATCTCTCGTCCAGAGGGCTGATCGTCGCCAAAGGGCTGATGTTTCTGGTTGTCGCTGGAGTGACGGCGACGCTGCTCCTCCTGGAGGCTCCCTCGCTCAGGGTGGCGGCCCTCATGGCTCTTCTCGTGTGGGCGTCGTGCCGCTTCTACTACTTCCTCTTCTACGTGCTTCACCACTACGTGGACCCAAGTCTCCGATACGCCGGACTGCTGGCATTGCTTCGTCAGATCGGGCGTGCTCGCGGTGCCCGATGAGCTTCATGGCCATCGCGCATCGGGGCGCCTCGTCCTATGCGCCGGAGAACACGCTGGCAGCGTTTGATCTGGCCCTTCAGATGGGCGTGAGCCAGATCGAGCTCGACGTGCACCTCTCGAGTGACGGACACGTCGTGGTCATCCACGATGAAACCGTGGACCGGACGACGAACGGGTCGGGGCCGGTCACGAGCCATACGCTCGCGGCCCTGCAGGCGCTCGATGCCGGGTCCTGGTTCGGAGCAAAATTCGCCGCTGAGCGAATTCCCTCGTTCAGCGAGGTCCTCGAGCGATACAGGGGACGGGCGCACGTTCATACCGAGATCAAGGGACACGCTGCGCAGTTGTCGCGGCGGACCGCTGACCTGGTGCGCGGGCTCGGGATGGCCGGCCGGGTCACGATCACCTCGTTCCAACGGACGCGGCTCGAAGAAGCGCGCGCCTACGCACCCGAATTACCGACCGGTTGGTTGGTGACGGAAGTCAGTGACGCGATCATCGCCCAGGCGCGAGCGATGGGGCTGACCCAGCTCTGTCCGAGAGCAAATGTGGTGACCCCGGAACTCGTTCGCCGCCTGCATGCCGAGGGTTTCGTCGTGCGAGCGTGGGGTGTGGCGACTGAAGACCTGATGCGTCAGGCCGTGAGCGCGGGAGCCGACGGGATGACCGTGAACTTCCCCGACGTCCTCCTGGCGTATCTGAGGACCCACCAGGCGCCGTGAGGGAGGCGGGGCTGAGGGCGTTGGGTGACATCCGGCGGGTGCTGAGGTGAGCGGCGGCGGCGCGCGCTACTTCGAGGACTTCAAGCCGGGTGACCGCGTCGAGTCGGGGCGGCTGACCGTTTCCGATGCGCTCATCACCGAGTTCGGACGCTTCTACGACGCTCAGGTCTTCCACACCGACCCCGAGGCGGCGAAGACGACGGTGTACGGCGGCCTCATCGCGAGCGGACTTCAGACGATCGCGATCACCTTCAAGCTGTTCCTCGAGACAGGTACGGTCGCGGCGTGCAGCCTCGGCTCTCCGGGCCTGGACGAAATTCGCTGGAAGACTCCGGTCCGCCCAGGAGACACGTTGCACGTGGTGGCGGAGGTGCTCGAGACGCGGCCCTCGGCGTCCAAGCCGGACCGCGGAATCGTCCGCATGCTCTTCACGACGGTCAACCAGCACGGGGACGCGGTGATGACCCTGATCGGCAATCAGCTCTGTCGCCGGCGCCCGGGTTGATTGGGGAGGATTCGTATCGGGGAATCGTTGAGAAGCCATGCCTCAAATCAACGAGCTGAGAAAGCAGATTTCGCGGGGCTTGTCGCCTTGCTTCGCCGATCTCGGACTCGACCGGGTGTCCGATGACGTCGTGTGGTCTCCGTCGCCGGGTCTGATCCGTATCGTTCAGATCTCATTCCTGGATAGTCATCACGCCTCCTACTTCGGATCGAGCACGGCGAGTTTCAGCATCGAGTTCGGGGGGCTGTACGGGCCTGTGAACCTCTTCGAAGCGCAGAGGGATTTCCCCCGGGTGCACTACTGTCAGGTCCGGGGCAAGCTCCACCGGGATTTTCGGCAGGACGCTCCGAAGAAGGATCTGCCTCCCGCAGAGCATCGGCGTCGCGATATCTGGTGGGTTCGGGCCTCTGGTGAGGACCTGAACGCGGCCATCGAAGGCGCCGGGCGCGTCATCACGTCCAATTTGGAGTTCTGGCTGAGTCGACTATCCGATCACGCCTATGTGTGCCGGTACCTCTTTTGGAAGGATGAGAACGAGCGGGGTTTGTTCGGTTTCGGCAGGCGAGGATCCCCGTCGAGAATCCAACTGCTGGAGCTCCTCACGGCGACGTTTCCCGAGAAGCGCCTCTTGAGATGGCGCCTGCTTCTGCCGTCCTGGCTGACCGGTCGGTGACGCGGCTCCACGATGCTCGATGAAACTCGGAGTAGAATGACGTCACATCACGATCGCGGGAGGACAGCGTGTTCGATCTCAAGGGCAGAGTCGCCATCGTCACCGGCGGCAACGGAGGCATCGGGCTCGGCATGGCGCGCGGCCTCGCCCGCGCCGGCGCGCGTGTGGTCATCGCGGCGCGCGACGAGGCGAAGTCCAAAGACGCGGTGCGGGAGCTCGAGGCGCTCGGCCCCGGCGCCCGCGCGATCGCCACGGACGTGACGGATGAGGCGGCCGTCCGGCGCCTGGTCACGGCGACGCTCGACGCCTTCGGGCGGCTCGACGTCCTCGTCAACAACGCCGGCACCAACATCCGCAAGCCCCCGCACGAGATCTCGCTCGCCGAGTGGCGCCAGGTGCTCGACACCAACCTCACGAGCGCGTACCTCTGCTCGCACGCGACCTACCCGGCGATGAAGGCGGTCGGCGGCGGCAAGATCATCAACATCGGCTCGATGATGTCCATCTTCGGCGCCGGCTTCGCACCCGCCTACGCCGCCTCCAAGGGCGGGATCGTGCAGTTCACCCGCGCGTGCGCCTCGGCGTGGGCCCGGGACAACATCCAGGTCAACGCGGTGCTGCCGGGCTGGATCGACACGGCGCTCACGCGCCGGGCGCGGCAGGAGATCCCGGGCCTGCACGAGCGGGTCCTCCAGCGCACGCCGGCCGCGCGCTGGGGCACGAGCGACGACATGGCGGGCATCGCGGTCTTTCTCGCGTCGCCGGCGTCCGACTTTGTCACCGGCACGGCCATCCCGGTGGACGGCGGCTACTCGATCCAGGGCTGAATGACGGCGCCACTCGCGACCTCGACATCGAGTTCACGCCCGAGGGCTACATCCTCGTGCTCTCCTACGAGGACCGCCCGGGAATGGTCGGCCGGATCGGCTCCATCCTCGGGCGGCTCAACGTGAACATCGCGTCCATGCACGTCGGGCGCAGGGCGAAGCGGGGCCGCGCGATCGTGGTGCTGATCCTCGACGAGGACCTGACGCCGGAACAGCTCGCCGAGGTCGCGGGGGCCGTCGAGGCCGACTTCGCCCGGCTCATCCGGCTGCCCTGACCCGGCCACGCGGCCAAAATTCTTGCCGCGGCCGCGAGGTCCTTGCTAGGCTCGAACCATGATGAAGACTGCGAAGCTCGGCACCGTCCTGCTTGTCCTCGCGCTCCTCGCCGGCTGTGCCTCGACGTCCTCCACCAAGCCCGTGAGGAGCGAGTTCGAGGACATTCCGATCCCCAGGGGGCTCGAGTTCCGGACCGGCGACTCCACGATCATCGAGTCGCCGACCGTCAAGGCGGCGCGCCTCGTCTACCGTGGCCGCCTGGAGATCCAGAGCCTGGCCACGGCCTGGCGCTCCACCCTCGAGGCCAACGGCTGGCGCCACGTCAGCACGACGAGCGTGCAGGATCAGGGCATCACCCAGGTCTACGAGAAGGCCGGCACCTCGCTCCAGGTCCGGCTCTCGGAAGGGTGGATCTACACCTACGCCGAGCTGACGGTCGGCCGCGCGATCCAGCCCCCGAAATAAGCCGGCGGACCGGCTACGGCGTTCGCCAGGCCCCGCCGTCCGTGGCGATGAACGCCTCGGCCTCGGCCGGCCCCCACGAGCCGGCCTCGTACGTGTGGAGCGGCACCGCTGGGTCCTTCGCCCACGCCTCGAGCACCGGCGCGAGGAGCCGCCACGCCTGCGTGACCCAGTCGCCACGCGCGTAGAGCGTGGCGTCGCCGTGGATCGCGTCGAGCAGGAGGCGCTCGTACGCCTCGGGCGGCTCGGCCCCGAAGACCTCGCCGTAGCGGAAGTCGAGGCGAACGGGCGCGAGCTTGAGGTCCGGCCCGGGCGTCTTCGCGGCGACGGTGAGCGCCATGCCCTCGTCGGGCTGGATGCGGATCGCGAGCGTGTTCGGCTCCACGCCCGCCGGATCCCGCTGGAAGATCAGGTGCGGCGTCCGGTGGAAGCGGATCGCGATCTCGCTCACGCGCTTCTTCAGGCGCTTGCCCGTGCGGAGGTAAAAGGGAACGCCCGCCCAGCGCCAGTTGTCCACGACGAGCCGGAGGGCCGCGTAGGTCTCGGTCCTGGAATCGGGGGCGACGCCCTTCTCCTGCCGGTAGCCGGGGACCGGCTTGCCCTCGGCGAACCCCGAGCCGTACTGCCCGCGCAGCGCGCTCTCCCGCACGCGCCCGGGCTCGATCGGGCGGATCGCGCGCATGACCTTGTTCTTCTCGTCGCGCACCGGCGCGGCCTCGAACGACACCGGCGGCTCCATCGCGATCAGGCACAGGAGCTGGAGCAGATGATTCTGCATCATGTCGCGGAGCGCGCCGGCCTCCTCGTAGTAGGCGCCCCGCGTCTCGACGCCGATGGACTCGGCGACGGTGATCTGGACGTCGGCGACGTGGTTGCGGTTCCAGAGGGGCTCGAAGATCCCGTTCGCGAACCGCAAGACGAGGAGATTTTGCACGGTCTCCTTGCCGAGGTAGTGGTCGATCCGGTAGACCTGCTCCTCGCGGAAGGCCGCGGCGAGCTGGCGGTCGAGCGCCAGCGCGCTGTCGTAGTCGTGGCCGAAGGGCTTCTCGACGACGATGCGCGTGAAGCCGCCGTCGCGGGGGCGCGCGAGGCCCGACGCGCCGAGGTTCGTGATGATGTCGTCGTAGAGGGAGGGCGGCGTCGCGCAGTAGTAGAGCCGGTTCGCGGGCCCGGGGCGCGCGCTCTCGATCCGGGTCAGCGTGGCGTCGAGCTTCGCGTAAAGGCCGGGGTCGGCCGGGTCGCCCGCGACGTAGGTGAGCGCCGAGGCGAACCGGTCCCAGACCTGCTCCGAGGGGGGCTTGATGCGCGCGAACTCGTCGATCCCCGCGCGCGAGCGCCGGCGGAACTCGTCGTCGCTCATACCGGTCCGCGCGGTCGAGACGATCGCGAACGGCTCCGGCAGCGTGCGCCCGGCGTAGAGGCTCCAGAGCGCGGGCATGAGCTTGCGGCGCGTGAGGTCGCCCGACGCGCCGAAGATGACGAGGGAGAAGGGCTCGTCCCGGCCGGCCATCAGCGCCCCAGCGCCTCGAGCTCGAGGACCTTCGCCAGGCGCCGCTCGTGGCGCTCGGCGTGCGAGAAGCGCGCGCCGACGAACGCGCGGGTCAGCGCGATGGCGAGGTCGACGCCGACCACGCGCGCCCCGAGGCACAGCACGTTGGCGTCGTCGTCCTCGCGCGACTGGCGCGCGGTGAAGAGATCGTGGCAGAGCGCGGCGCGGATGCCGCGCAGCTTGTTCGCCGCGATCGAGACACCCGCGCCGCTCCCGCAGACGAGCACGCCGAGGTCGGCGCGCCCCTCGCGGATCGCCGCGCCGACCGCACGCGCGTAGTCGGGGTAGTCCACCGGGTCGGTGGACGTCGTGCCGAGGTCGAGGATGCGGTGGCCGTCCTGCTCGAGCGCCGCCACCAGCGGCGCCTTGTGGGGAAATCCCCGGTGATCCGCCGCGACCGCGAGGCGCACGGCTAGAGTTCCGCCTGGGGAGTCATGGTAACGACTGCCGCGTTCGGGCCGCGCAGCGAGCCGACGGGCGCGTGCGGCAGGGGTCGACGGGATCCGTTCCCGCCCGCGCGGGCAACGGACCCCGCGTCCCCCGGTGGAGCCCAGCCGCAACGGGGCAGCGCCCGCGTGCCGCGTGGTCCCGCGATCCCTGCCGCGCGTGCCCGTCGGCCCCGGGGCCGCGCGCTGGCGGGCGCTTGACATGACTTCGAGGACGGGACACTAGCGGCCGTCCGCGGCGGGCAGCAGCGCGGCCGCCGCGCGGTCCACGAGCCACACGAGCCGGCCCTTCTCCGGGCTCACGAGCGCCGCGGGCAGCATCACGCGGTCGGCGAGCACGGCCTTGAGCACCTTCGCCTTCTCGGCGCCCGTCACGAGGAAGGCGACGCGCGCGGCGGCGTTCAGCACGGGCAACGTGAGGGTGAGCCGCTGGGGGATCGCGGCCGCGGCCGCGTGGACGGCCGCGACGGTGCGGAAGACCTCGCGGAGCACGGGCGAGCCGGGGAAGAGCGAGGCCGTGTGGCCGTCCACGCCGAGGCCGAGCAGGACCAGGTCGAGGCGCGGCAGCTCGCCCCGCCGGGTGCCGAACGCCGCGGCGAGGGTCTTCGCGTACTCCGCGGCGGCGGCCTCCGGGTCCTCCATCTCGCCGCGGATGCGGCAGACCTGTGCCGGCGGAATGGGCACCTTCGAGAGCAGCGCCTCGTTCGCCATGCGGAAGTTGGACTCGCGGTGCTCCGGCGGCACGGCGCGCTCGTCGCCGAAGAACGCCCAGACGCGGCCCCAGTCCACGCGCTCGCGCCAGGGCGGCGCGGCGAGCTTCGCGTACGTCGCGGCGGGCGTGACCCCGCCGGCGAGCGCGATGGTGAAGCGCCCCTGGGCGAGAACGGCCTCGGCGGCCGCGTCCACCACGAGCCGGGCGGCCGCGTCCGCGAGCGCATCGGGGTCGTGCAGGATGCTGACGGTGGGTTCGGATCCCATGCCCGGACCATCATACCCTGTCAGACCATTGAGGTAAGATAGCGCCCATGGCGGAGAGCTGGGAGGTCCTGACCCTGCGCGGCCTCGCGTCCACGGACGAGCGCGCGCAGGACTTCACGGGCACGCTCGTGATCCACCGGGCCGGCAGCGCGGAGCCGGTCGAGTCCGTGCAGGTGACCATCAAGCGCTCGGTCCTCACCGAGCTCCACGACACCCTCGGCCGGCTGCTCGCGCGGTCGACCGGCATCGCGCGGAGGCGGACATGAGCCGGATCCGTGTCCTGAGCCCCGTCGGCGAGGCGCGCCGCGAGGCGTTCACCGTGCCGCGGTTGCCCGCGGACCTCGCGGGCCTGACCATCGGCTTCGTCGACAACACCAAGCACAACTTCGACCGCCTCGCCGACGAGATCAGCGTGCTCCTGCGCGAGCGCTACGCCGTCAAGGCCGTCGTGCGCCGGCGCAAGGCGAACGCGTCGGTCGCGGCGCCGCCGGAGACGCTCGCCGAGCTCGCGAAGCAGTGCGACGTGGTGCTCGCGGGGTCCGGCGACTGAGGGTCCTGCACGTCGTGGAGTCTCCACGACGCCATCGAGGTCGCGAAGCTCGGGACGCCCGCGGGCCTCATCGGCACGACCGCGTTCCAGGGCCTCGCGGTGAGCGAGCTCGCCGCCCTCGGCATCGCCGGCCTGCCACTCCTCGTCGTCCAGCATCCGCTCGGCGGCGAGCGGCCCGAGTCCGTCGCGCGCAAGGCGCGGGAGGCCGTCGAGCAGCTCGCGGGTCTCATCGGAGGAGCCACGACGGGCGAAAGCGGGCGTGTCGGAGCCCCGCGCACCTCTCTCAGGCCACCCTCGGAGCAAGCCGACCCCGCGGACCTCGCTACAATGGACGACGACCCTCAGGCGGTCCTCGCCGCGTTCTGCGAGCGCGGCTGGTGTGACGGCCTGCCCGTCGTCCCGCCCACCGAGGGGCGCGTGCGCGCGATGCTCGGCGGGGCGCCGCCGGAGCGGTCGCTCGGCGCCGTGCCGCCGCTCTGGCGCCAGGCGACGCTCGAGAAGCTCGCCGTCAACGCCGTCTTGGCGGGCTGCGAGCCCGCCGCGTTTCCGGTGATCGCGGCCGCGGTCCAGGCGATGCTCGAGCCCGCGTTCAACCTCTACGGCGTCCAGGCGACGACGCACCCCGTGGCGCCGCTCCTCATCGTCCACGGCCCGGTCGCCGAGCGGCTCGGCATCCACGCCGGGAGCGGCTGCTTCGGCCCGGGCTTCCGCGCCAACGCGACGATCGGCCGGGCGCTCCGCCTGATCCTGATGAACGTGGGGGGTGCCTGGCCGGGACGCCACGACATGGCGACGCAGGGGAGCCCCGCGAAGTTCTCCTACTGCGTCGCCGAGCGCGTGGACGCGTCGCCGTGGGGGCCGCTCTGCGGGGACGACGCCGTCACGGTGTTCGGCGGCGAGGCGCCCCACAATGTGAACGACCACGTCTCGACGGGCGCGGCCGGCATCCTCGCGACGCTCGCCGACACCGCGGTCTCCCTCGGCTCCAACGTCGGCTGGTTCCTCGCGCAGAGCCAGCTCCTCGTCGTCCTCGGCCCCGAGCACGCGGCGACGATCGCGGGCGACGGCTTCACCCGCGCGGACGTCCAGCGCTACGTCTTCGAGCACGCGCGGCTGCCGCTCCGCACGCTCAAGCTCGGCGGCATGTGGGGCATGCAGGACTGGCCGGTGTGGATGACCGCGGTCCGCGACGACGACGCGCTCCTCCCGCAGGTGCCGTCGCCGGACGATGTCTTCGTCATCGTCGCGGGCGGGCCCGGCAAGCACTCGTCGGTCGTGCCGAACTGCACCTTCAGCCGCGCGGTCCGGCGGCCCGTGCTCCCGCTCTAGGTCCGGCCGGCGCCACGAGGAGCCCGAGCGCCGCGACCAGCAGCGCGGCGCCGGCGATCCCGCCGGGCCCAAGCCGCTCGCCGAACAGGAGGACGCCGAGGAGCGTCGCGGTGAGCGGCTCCGTGAGCGTCACGATCCCCGCCACCGACGCGGGCACCGCGCGGAGCCCGAGCGCGTAGAGCGCGTACGCCCCCGCCGTCGCGACGCCGCCGAGATAGAGGAGCCAGGGCCAGCCGAGTGCCAACTGGCCGAGCGGCGCGTCGACGAAGGCCAGCACGGGCGTCAGCAGCACCGCGCCGGTGCCGAAGGTGAGCGCGGTGAGGGGGAGCGGCGCCGAGCGCCTGAGCGCGGCCTTCGTGAGCATCGCGTAGAGGGCGTACGCGAGCCCCGCGCCGAGGGCGAGCCCGATGCCCGCGACGGCGCGCGCCGAGAGGTCGGGCGCGGCGCCGGGGACGGCGATCAGGAGCGCCGTGCCGAGCACGCCGAGCGCCAACGCCGCGCGGACCCGCGCGCCCAGCGCCTCGCCGAGCGTCCACGGGGCGAGCGCCGCGATGATCAGCGGCGCCGAGCAGATCGCGACCAGCGCGGCGACCGCGATGCCCGTGAGCGTCACCGCGGTGAAGTACGCCGCCTGGTAGCCCGCCATGCACGCGCCCGCGGCGAGCGCGCGCGCGAGGTCGCCGCGCGCGGTCCCGGGCCAGCGCCCGGCGAGCCGCGTGCCCGCGAGCAGCAGCGGCGCGGCGACCCAGAGGCGTGCCGCGCCGACGAGGAGCGGGCTTGCGGCCGCGTGCCGGCCGAGGACCATCATCACCGAGCCCGTCGTGCCCCACGAGACCGCGGCGAGACCGATCAGGACGATGCCGAGCGTGAGCGACGGGGCTTGACGGGGTCCGCGCACGCCGCGATGATAGCTCGCTCGTCACGCGAAGGAGGCCGCGATGAAGATCGGGTTCATCGGGACGGGGACCATGGGCCAGCCGATGCTCTCGAACCTCGTGAAGAAGGGGCACGCCGTCGTGGCGTACGACATCGTCGACGCCATGCTGGCCGCCGCCGTGAAGCGCGGCGCCGCCCGCGCGGGCTCGGCCGCCGACGCCGCGAAGCAGAGCGAGCTCGTCATCACCATGCTGCCGTCGTCCTCGCACGTCGAGGCGGCGTACCTCGGCGCCGGCGGCATCCTCGAGGGCGTGGCCTCCGGCCGCCTCTGCGTGGACATGTCGACGATCGACCCGGGCGCCTCGCGCCGCGTGGCCGAGGCCGCGAAGAAGCGCGGCGTCCGCTTCATCGACGCGCCGGTCTCGGGCGGCGTGCCGCGCGCCGAGGACGGGACGCTTGCCATCATGGTCGGCGGCGAGCCGCGCGACGTCGAGGAGGCCCGGCCCGTGCTCGCGTGCCTGGGCGCGAACGTCATCCACGTCGGCCCGGTGGGCTCGGGCGAGGTGGCGAAGATCTGCAACAACCTGATCGCGGGCGTCGCGGCCGTCGCCGTCAGCGAGGCGTTCAGGATCGCCGAGGGCTTCGGCGTGGACGCGAAGGTCCTCACGGAGGTCATCGCGAAGTCCTCGGGCAACACCTGGGTCATGGAGCACATGCACCCGGTGCCCGGGCTCGTCGGCAAGGCGCCGGCGAACCGCGATTACGCGCCGGGCTTCATGACGGACCTGATGGCGAAGGACCTCGGGCTCGCGGTGAGCGCGGCGCGCGACCTCCGCGTGCCCGTGTTCGTGTCGCCGGCGGCCCAGCAGGTGCTGCGTCTCGCGTCCTCCCACGGCCTCGGGCGCAAGGACTTCTCGGTCGTCTACGAGTTCCTCCGGCCGTCGAGCCGGCAGGCGCCCGTGTAGAGGTCACCCGAGGCGGCCCGGGCCCTCGTCGTCTTCCCGACGGACCGGACGCCGGCCGCGGAGCACGTCGAAGTCGCAGCCCTCGTTCGCCTGGAGCACGTGGTCGAGGAAGATGCGCCCGTAGCCGCTCGTGAAGTGGGGCGGGGGCGGCGTCCAGGCGGCGCGCCGGCGCGCCAGCTCCGCGTCGGCCACGCGCAGGGTGAGGCGGCGGTGCGGCACGTCGAGCTCGATCTCGTCGCCGTCGCGCACGAGCGCGAGCGGCCCGCCCACGGCGGACTCGGGCGCGACGTGCAGGATCACGGTGCCGTACGAGGTGCCGCTCATGCGCGCGTCCGAGATCCTCACCAGGTCTTTCACCCCACGCTTCAGCAGGCGCGCCGGGATGGGCGCCGCGCCGAACTCGGGCATCCCGGGCGCGCCCTTCGGGCCCACGTGCTTGAGCACGAGGACCGACGTCTCGTCGATCGCGACGCTCGGATCGTCGATCCGGCGCGCGAGGTCGGCCTGGTTCTCGAAGACGACGGCGCGCCCCCGGTGCGTGAGCAGGTGTGCCGACGCCGCCGACTGCTTGAGCACCGCCCCACCGGGGCAGAGGTTGCCGAACAGGACGACGGTCCCGCCCTCCGGCGCGAGCGGGACGCCGAGGGGGCGGATGACGTCCTCGTTCCAGCATTTCGCGTCGCGCACGTTGTCGGCGAGCGTCCGCCCGTTCACGCTCAGCGCGTCGCCGTGCAGCAGCGGGAGCAGCTCCTTCAGCACGACCGGCAGGCCGCCGGCGTAGAAGAAGTCCTCCATCAGGTATTTCCCCGACGGCTTCACGTTGACGAGCAGCGGTGTCGTCCGCGACAGCTCGTCGAACCTCGCGAGCGGCAGCGGCACGCCGACGCGCCCGGCGACGGCGACGAGGTGGATGATCGCGTTCGTCGAGCCTCCGATCGCCATGTCCGTGCGGATCGCGTTGTCGAACGCCCGGGCTGTCATGACCTCGGAGGGCCGCGGGCCGCCCGCGAGCGCCATCTCGACGGCGCGGCGCCCCGAGAGCTCGGCCAGGGCCAGGCGGCGCGAGTCGGGGGCGGGAATTGCGGCGTTGCCGGGGAGCGTCATGCCGAGCACCTCGGCCATCGAGGCCATCGTGGAGGCCGTGCCCATCACCATGCAGTGGCCGGCCG
>Ga0209648_10000176_pt1 | contig 46333 bp, 40 predicted proteins | sample GraSoi2013_115cm_FD_185830 | JGI IMG/M metagenome (GOLD analysis project Ga0209648, IMG submission 185830) | Grasslands soil microbial communities from the Angelo Coastal Reserve, California, USA - Sample 9_17_2013_115cm (SPAdes) (version 2) | ecosystem: Environmental > Terrestrial > Soil >... | reverse complement strand
CCCCTGCAGCTGGGCCGTGCCCCACGTGGATGACACCCGCGACCTCAAGGTGTCGTCCAAGCCGTAGGTGCGGGTGAATATGGTTGCGCCCAGAACCGCCCAGGCGATCGTGGCAAATACAAAAATACCAATGAGAGCGAAGATTCTCTTGACTGTGGACATGGTTGTCGGGATTTGCCGCCGGGGTGAACACATAGGATGAAAGATCTGCTTGCTCCTGTCAATCAAAAACATTGGTGATTATGCACTTGTCACAGATACCGCATCATCTTCAATGTTTTCAATGCGACCAAAAAAGATGGCCTTTCTTGCGCCGCTCTTGCAATCAAAAGCTACAGGGTGTATTTGAGAACATGAAATTTTGTCTTTATGGCGCGAGTGTACAAACTCGGCACGGTTCTCGGGTGGTTCTTACTGGCCGCTGCCATTGTCTACGTGATCGTTCTGATATTTGGAGAAACCATCTACAACTGGATTAAATCAGTTGTGAACTCCAAAGGTTTTGCATACGTTATCGCGCGGGGTCTGGTACTACTGCTCATCACATCCATCGTGGCTATCATCAAGGAATTGAATAACTGGCGCGTGACGTTCGAGCCGCGATTCAGAATATGGCGGGAAGTGAATCGCGATTAGTTCCAGGTATGGCTGGGCGCAACTGTTCAATCCTTGAACAGTTATGACAAATTGTTAGTTTGCATTTTTTGCGAATCGGCGCAATGATATTCGCGCTCTGGCAATCCTCCGTCGCCCTCGCCTTGGGTGATTTGATTCAGACCTACGTGTTTCGCGTGGAACGTTTTGCACATTAAGCGGTGCGTTTCAAGATCAGAGGATCAGATGATGGAACAAAACATTCAGGTCCGCACCGCGGACGGAGTATCGGACAGCCTGTTCTACCGCCCGGATGGCGCGGGGTCTTGGCCGGGCTTGCTTTACTACACCGACCTCGGCGGGATTCGTCCCGCGTACAGTGAGATGGCGCAGCGGCTGGCTGCCAAGGGCTACGCCGTGCTGGTACCCAACGTGTTCTATCGCACCGGACGGGCTCCCATGTTTGATTTCAAGCTCACCATGGGCGAGGAGCGCACCATGAAACGGTTCGCCGAGCTCAGGGGCCCGGTGACGCCTGAGGCGATGGAACGCGACGCTTCCGCCTATGTTGATTTTCTTGCCCGCCAGGATGGTGTCCGGCCGGGACCGCTGGCCGTGGTCGGTTACTGTTTCACCGGCGCCATGGCCCTGCGCACCGCCGCTGTCCGTCCAGAGAAGATCGTGGCAGCCGCATCATTCCACGGCGGTGGTTTGTACACGGACGCAGCCACCAGCCCGCATCTGGTTCTGCCTCGGGTAAAGGCGCGGCTTTTCTTTGGGCACGCGATCCAGGACCGTGGCATGCCGGAAGAGGCGATCGCCAAGCTCGACCAGGCGCTCGTGGCGTGGGGCGGGAGCTTCGAGAGCGAAGTTTACCCGGGCGCTTACCACGGTTGGACCACGCTCGACAGTCCCGTCTACAACCAAGCCCAGGCGGAACGCGCATTCACCAAGCTAACCGAGTTGCTGGCACAAACTCTAGGCGAAGGTTGATATATTCGCATGCGCGAGGCGAACCTCATTTTCGAGTCATGAACCGGTACTGGTAAGTAATGCCGAGGGTAGTAAAGTCGCCGCCGACTCGCGTGACCGCTCCCCGCGTGTACTGAAACTTGAGTCCTTGCGCGCGTGTGATGGGCAGAGCAAAAGTAAGACCCACGCGCACGCTCGTTTGGAGATCATTCCCCTGAACACCATCGATTGTGGTTCTCCCGCCGGTGTAATAGATGCCGTCTGCGGCCGCCCACATGCCGGGGCGGAAGGTGTAGCTGACATGGACTTGGGTTGCGCCAATCGGGGACTGATCCCGCGCGTGACCACCAAAGAAATTCGCGTTCGTCGTGAAGAAAGATCCGCCCAGGTACAGATCGAACGTCCAGGCACGCAGTTCGCGGGAGAAACCCACCTGGGGCCTGAAAGACCACCGGTTGGTGCCGAGATTAAGCAGCAGCCGGGGATCGTATTGTCCCAGGGGCGCTGTGATGATGAGGCTCATGCCGATCACAGTTCTCGAAGTGCGCTTCTTGAATTCTTGCGGAGTCAAGGCCGGCGAGCCGTACAGGTTGTAGGAAATTCTCAAGCCTGGATCGCCTAAACCGGAGCGGTAGATGCGTGTTTGAATCCCATTTACCAGACCCGTCCCCGAACCCCAGACGTACGGCACGGCCAATGTCGCAGTCGTCTGCCGGTGGAACAGGCCAAAGGAATGGTAATAGCCTATGGCCGCGGTGTTGAACTGGACGCTGGCGTTTTGAATCGGAAGGCTCGGATCAAGCAGCACGTCCCCGCTGGAGTGGAAATACGTGAGCACCAGGAAGTTCGTGCCCACCGGGGCCGGCGAGTACGCGCGTGGCTCCAAGTCTTGGGCTATCACCGTGGACATCCCAAACAAAACCACGGTTAGGGATGCCGCCAGCGCGATACCTGTGGCAGGCTTGAAGAACTTAACCATCGCTTCTACGCGTTTAGACGCAAAACGCGACGAGAGCAGATGCAAGGTGGGTGTGGTCCGAAATTGACGGCCAGGACCGAGGTGTCCCAGCCCCTGTCAATCAACAAGGGCTTGATTGACAACAAGTGTGCGATAGACGCTCAGCGCAAGGGCAGCCGTCCCCATGCAATGGAGACCAACACCAGCTCGATGGTCGCCAGCAGGTAGAAGATCACTCTCAATCTCTTGACGATTAGCATGACCGGAGAACGTGCCGTCTCGCGGATCTTGCGACCTTTTTTAGCGTCAATAAGAATGGGCGGGACGCCAGCGTTCGGCATCCCGCCCTAAGTTGCTGCTAACCACAAGCTCTTTAGTTCTTCTCCGTTAGTTCTTGTCGTTCGGATGATCACCGCCGCGCGGGTGGTCGTTCTGGCCAGGTTTATCCTTCGGCTTGTCCTTCGGCTTGTCCTTGGGCGTGTCCCTGGATGTGGACGCGTCCTTGCGCCGTTCATCCGGCGGTTTCTGCTCGACTCTCTGTTGCTGGTTATCGTGCTTTGGCTCCAGAGCTGGCAACTGCTGATCATGTTTCTGGGTGAGCTCCCGCTGTCTGCGTTCGTCGTCAGCCTGCCGCGCCAGCCTCTGCCGCTCCTGTTGCTGTTGCTGCTCAAGCTTCTGGCGGTCCTGGTCCTGTCTGGCGCGCAGCTGCTCGAGCTCCTGTTGATGCCTGACATCCGCCGGCGCGGTGCTGCCGCCATTGCTGCTGCGATTGTTGTCGGCGCTGCCGGCACTCGCATCACTCCGATGGATTGCAACACCGCCACCACCGGCATTGCTACTGTTATTGACACTGGCGCCACCAGCATTGCCGCCGTTCGCGTCGCCGCCGGGCCGCCCCGATGGCGGACGGTCGCCGAAACCACGATTGCCGTTGCTCGGCGTATTGCCACTGGGCTGACCGCCGTTGGCAAAGCTTGGCTTGCTGCCGGCGTTGCCACCACCAGCATTGCCGCCGTGGGCTGCGTTGCCGCCACTAGCGGCATTGCTGCTGTTGTTACTGGCGCTGCCGCCACCGGCCTTACCGCCGTTGGTCGCGTCGTCGCCGCTGGGCCGCGCCGATGGCGGACGATCGCCGAAACCGTGATTGCCGTTACCCGGCGTGTTGCCACCGGGCTGACTGCCGTTGGCAACGCTTGGCTTGTTGCCGGCGTTCCCCCGGCCTTCCCCGCTTGCATTGGCATTGCCGTTACCTGGCGTGTTGCCACCGGGCTGACCACCGTTGGCAAAGCTTGGCTTGTTGCCGGCGTTCCCCGGCCCTTGCCCGCCCGCCTTGGTATTGCCGTTACCCGGCGTGTTACCACCGGGCTGACTGCCGTTGGCAACGCTTGGTTTGTTGCCGGCGTTCCCCTGGCCTTGCCCACCCGCGTTGGCATTGGCCGGCTTGTTTCCGCCAGCGGAAGGCTGACCGGGCTGATTGCCGGGGTTATTCAGCTGGCTGGGCCTACCACCCTGCACGTTCTGTATTGGCGGCGCAATCTTCACTGCCGGATGCACGGCTTCCGAAGTCACCGGCTGAATCTTGCGTTCCTGCGAGATGGCCAGTGGCTTGCCGCCATTGGCCTGGATCGCCTGCTGTTGCTTGGCAAACGGCACCGGTGGAGGCGGCGGCGTGTCTTTGGCAACCACCGCGCGGCTCTGTACCGCAGCCGGAGGCTTAACTGCAGCCGCTCCTCCCGTGCCGAGCACGGCCTGCTTGGCCGGCGCAACCGCGGGCGTAAATGTGCTCACCTGAGCGGTGGCTACTTCCCGCTCATTGACTCTTATTACGTTCTTAGCGACCGGCTGCGCCGACGTAAACGCCTGCGAGGTGGTCGCCGTCACCGCGCCGGGCACGGTCTGGTTGACGTATGTCTGATGTATCTGGACGTTGTTGTTGATAACCGTCGTGTTCCGGTTGATGACCGTAGTGTTGTTGTAGTAGTTGTTGATGACCGTCTGGTTCACCGTGGTATTGGTGACATTCACGTTTGTGATGTACGTACGGCTCACTGGATAGGACGGTACGTAAACTTCACGCGGTCCCAGCGGGAACCAGCCCACGCCGCCACCGCCGCCGCCGACGGAAACTCCGACTGCGAAGTGGGATCCGCCCACCCAGGCCACCAGCGCCGGCGCATACACCGGACGCACATAGACCACACCAGGCGCGGCTGGCGGACACGGCACCCAACCCCACACGCTGCCGTAGTTGATCCAGCGGCCGTAGTGGAAGGGCGCAAAGCCCCAGGGCGCGTCGTCAATCCAGGTATAGCCCCAGGGGTAGACGTAAGCCCAGTGTCCGTAACGATAAGGCGCCCAACCCACGATCTCTGTCCGCGGGAACCAGACGTTGCCGTATCCCGGCACCGGCCGCCATCCGCCGTATTCGTCCAGGTCTTCGTAGCCGACCACATCGTCGGAAACGTAGCGCCGCGAAGGGGAGCGGTCCTCGTGGCGATCGCGATCGGTGCACCAGGCGTCGAAGCCATCGTCATCCTCCCAGGGCGTGTTGAAGTCGGCGATCAATTCGTCGGTCCCGCTGAAAGTCGCCGCCTCGCGGGCGTGCACGGTATAAGCCGATCCGCCTCCAGTCACTTCGCCTTCGCCACTGCGGACCTTGATGACCGTCGAGCTACCGTCTTCATCAACGTGGATTTTGTAAACACCCGGACGCAGGATGGAAAACGCCAAATTAGGCGTATCGATCTCAAAATTCTCGTTCTCGCCCAGCCGCTTCACGCGGACGCGCAGGGTCCCGGCGGTGAGTTGCAGCTGTGCGGTGTTATCGGTCAAGTTCAAGAACGAAAAACCGGTACGGTCGGACATGCGAATCGAAGCCGGACCCAGATGCAGCTCAGCCCGGGAGCCATCGTCGGCCCACAGCTTGTCGCCCGTGGTGATGGGGCGATTCAGAACCGCGTTCACCCAGTCGTCGGTCCCGGCCGGCTCGAGGGAGACCGAACCGCGCGCATAGCTGAGACGGGCTACGCGGCTGGGCGGATCATCATTGTCGGCGACTGCCCGCAGCGGGGTCAACAAAGCGAACAAGCCAACAGCCAGCGCCATCGTGCACATGCTTAGCGGTTTGATATTTCTTTCCATGTCGTACATTTCTCCTGAGGGCTCCCGCCATTGCCCCACATTCATTTCCTCAGCGGTCCACGTAAAACAGCAGCAGCACACACGCCCCGTGCTGCTTCGGATAAAGCCTTTAACCCTAGCCAGCTTCAAAAGAGTACTTGGGAAATGCTCTTGCCAAAGTTAACACGAGGACGTGCAACGAGTTGTATACGTTAGTTCAGTAACCTTAAGTTTTGTTGGACTTACAAGGAACTACGACAAAGCGCTTGGTCCCCGCGCCAGCGCGAGCGTTGGTAACACTACCATTAGGAAACTCAAGGAGTTGCCGTCTTAGCGAGAAGACGACGAGCGTTACCGCGCCTCGGCTATTCCTTGATTTCTTGGCTCCGGGAGTCGGTAAGAAGACTTAGCTTGAGGGCTACTGCCTCCTCTGTTCGGTCAGCAGACCCAGCTCGCTCGCCCCGGCAGAACGGGCAATGTCGACTACTTCTACCACAGCTCCGTAGCGGGAGCGCGCATCGGCTTTCACAAATACCTTTTGGTCGGTGCGGTTGGCGATGCGATCTCTGATCTTTTGCATCAGGTCAGCCGGCCTGATTTGATCGTTGCCCAAGAAGACCCTGCCTTCCCTGTTGATTGCGAGCACCACGGCGTTTTCCTTGTCAGCGTCGGGCATCTGTAGCGGATTGTCGGCCCTTGCGAGCTCAACCTGCGGACCAGGGCGCAGCAGGGGTGTGATCACCATGAAGATGATCAATAGCACTAACATCACGTCGACCATCGGTGTAACGTTGATGTTGGAATTAACCTTGCCGCCTTCGTTGCGAATTGCAATTGCCATGGTTCGCTCCTGGGGACCGCTTGCGTGTCCGTGCATGTCCTCTTTGGGTGCAGAATCAGACACCAGCTAGCGCCGCAGGGTTCCACGCTGTCCACACCAACCCACATCGTCCAAGCCATCCACACGTTCAGGTTCTCCACAGCGCCCACACTTCCACACTCTGGACACTTTTCACTGCCTCCATATTTTCCCCAGACATATTTCTCGTAGATTCAGAGGGACGCGCGAGCGTGAGTCCTTTCGCGCTGGACTCATCCAACGCGTCAACCGCAACCTGGGACGGATCTAGGGATCGGCTGATCGGGTGACCCACGGCAAGCTGGGACAGGTCGGTGGCATCGGGGCATCTGATCCCGGGATTGCCCGCGCAGCGACAGACATGGTAAGGATTCCGGCGGTAAGGATTCCGGCGATCCCGCGCGATCACGGCGATCACCCGGTCTTGTGCTCGCTCCCTGGGGTTTTCTTCCTAGATTCATCCAGGATTGCCCGATTGCGAGCGGGTTGGAACCGGCTTATAATCCATCTTCTCTGGCCGTTTTTCGCGTAGAAGCGGGTGGAAGAAAGGTGTTGGCCTTCGGTGAGGTAGCCGGGGCGGCGGGAAACTGGTATTTAGAGCGTAACGCGATGAAAAAGCACCTTTTTACCCTCCTAGTGAGCGCCACGGCTATGGTTGCAAGCCAGCCAGTTCGGGCTCAGAACGTTGTGGCCACCCACGACGCTCTCGGACATCCGCTGTTCACTGATCAGCCGGATGATCCCGCGTCCGCAGCGCAGGCTCCGCCTTCGGCAACCTCCGTTTCTGCAGCGCCAACGTCATCGCGCTACAGCGGTCTGGTGTATTGGAGCAATAATGAGCACCGCTGGAAACCCGTGCCTCTGAATAACTCATCCACCATGAGAGCGGCCCGCCAGGCTGCTCGCGAGGTGGACAATTGGGTGGCGGCATTGCCGCGATCGACGTCAACTGCCGCAAAGGCTAGCAGCATCCATGTGGGATCGCAGCCGGTCTTGCCCGGCACGACGCCGCAGCGGCCGTTGAGCCAGGCCGAAGTCGATAAGGCCATCGATGAAGCTGCGCGGCGTCATGGAGTGGATCCGAACCTGGTCCGCGCCGTGGTCAAGGTGGAATCGAATTACAACCCGCATGCGGTCTCGCGCAAAGGAGCCATGGGATTGATGCAGCTCATGCCCTACACCGCGAAGTCGCTGAAAGTGGGCAATGCGTTCGATCCCAACCAAAACGTGGACGCCGGCGTTCGCCACCTGAAGAACCTGCTCGAGAGTTATAACGGCAATCTCGAACTGTCGCTGGCCGCGTACAACGCCGGCAGCGGCGCGGTCAACCGAAACCGGGGCATACCGCCTTACCGGGAAACCCGTGATTACGTAAAGAAAATCACGAGTCTGTACTGGGGCAGCGGTCTGAAGACTCGAGTGCAGGAAACGCGGGATGCAGAGGGCCACCGCTCTTTTAGCAACATCGAATAGCGGCGGTCTGGGTTTAAAGTTTTGGGTGCTTTTCAAGTAGTCGCAGATGAAAATCGAATCCAGGATTCTGATGCGGATTGCGCTCGCAGCTTGCGTTGCGTGTGCCTTAGTGTCTGCCGCCGCAGCCCGCACGGTCAAACAGAAGAAACAGGCCGCCCGTACCCAGTTTGAAACCGCCGAGCGCCTGCGTGAAGCCCTGGATGGCCGTCCTGAATCGCAACGCACCCGCCGCGACTACCTGAAGGTGATGGACGCCTACCGCAGGGTCTACTACACCGCTCCTACATCCAGCAAAGCTGACGCTGCCGTGTTGGCAGTAGCTGAGCTCCTGGACGAACAGGGCCGGGTTCTCAATGACCCCAAGAGTTACAAAGATGCCATTGGCCAGCTGGTGTTTCTTCGCCGCGAGTATCCCGGCAGCAAGTATCGCGTGGAAGCCCTGTTCGCTATCGGCGAGATCTTCCGTGATGATCTGAACGATAACGCCGAAGCCAAGGCAACATTTGAGGACTATCTGAAACACTATCCCAATAGCCGGCTGGCTCCCCAGGCCAAGCAGGCGTTGGCTGAGATTGCCGATGCGGAGAACCCCAGCCGGACGAAAAAAAGATCGGCCAAGCTGAGGGCGCAGGGCCGCTCATCCCCGGCTCGCGCAGCAAAAACCAAGGCTGCCTGGGTCGAAATGACTCCGACTCCGGCGCCGCCTGCGGAAGAAAAGGCCGCGGGGGAGAAGCCATCTCCGACGGCGCTCGGCCGCGACGCCCGCGATGATGGGGTAGTTGCAGCAAATGCCGCCGAACCGCCACAGGAGGTCTCGCTCAACCAGACGCCGCGTCGCATGGCACGGCTGACCAGCATTCGCCACTGGTCCACGCCGGATTACACGCGCGTGGCCATCGATCTGGAGCAGGAAGTTGAATACCAGGCGGGTCGCGTGCCGCATCCGGACCGCATTTTCTTCGACCTGGTCGGCACCAAGTTGGCGCCCGATCTGCTGGGCAAGTCTTTCGACGTGGAAGCCGGCTTCCTGCATCGAATTCGGGTGGCTCAGTACAAAGCGAGCGTAGCCCGTGTGGTACTCGATGTGGACGACGTGGCTGAATACTCCGCGTTTCTGCTGCCCAATCCCTACCGCCTCATCATCGATATTCACGGCAAACTACCGGCACGGCAGGTCGCTGCAGTTAAGGCCAATGTAACAGCGCCGGCCCCACCGTCTGCTGCTGTGAAGGACAAAAAAGCTGGGGCGGCGGACTCCGAGGTCACTGTCAGGCAGATCAAGCCCGCGACCAATACCAAGCCAGTGGAAACGGCCGCGCAACCGGCCGTCGAAAAGAGCAAGCCGGCTGCAGTAGCAGCGCAAGAAGCGAAACCGGCACAACAAGCTCCCGCACAGTCAGCCCCATCGCGCTCGGGTGTGGAGCAGGCCGCAGCCACGCTGTCGTCGAAGGATTCGCCCGATAAAGTTCTATCCAGCAAAGACAAGAGCAGCGCTTCCGGAGAGAAGACGGTAGAAGTAGCCAAGGCCGATCCGCCCAAAACTGTGGTCGACGACACGGTGATGGACGAACCAACGAAGGTCACAACCAAACCGACAACCGGGCCCACGTTCCAGTCCATCGCGCCCCAGGAATCGAGTCGCAACCGAAGGAAGCCTTCGGATCCGGTGAGCAAAGCTGCCAACATTACCACGCACGTCGCCTCACCTACGGCTGCGGGGAAGCGGTCACTGATCCGGGCGCTGGGACTGAAGATCGGCAAGATCGTGGTGGACGCCGGTCACGGCGGTCATGATACCGGCACCATCGGACCCAACGGCCTGATGGAAAAAGATCTGGTGCTGGACGTCGCGCTCAAGCTGGGCAAATTGCTTGAGACCAAGCTGGGCGCCGAAGTCGTTTACACGCGCGACGATGACACTTTCATCCCGCTGGAGACGCGTACCGCCATCGCCAACAAAGAGCAGGCGGACATGTTCATCTCTATCCACGCCAACTCGAGCAGCGATACATCGGCGCGCGGAGTAGAGACCTATTATCTGAATTTCACCACCTCGCGCGATGCCCTGGAAGTCGCGGCGCGTGAAAACGCGGTTTCCGAGAAATCGATCCACGAGCTGCAGGACTTGGTGAAGAAGATTGCATTGAAAGAGAAGATCGAAGAATCACGCGAGTTCGCCGCCGATGTGCAACATTCGCTCTACGTGGGATTGAACTCGCGCAACCCCGGAGTTCGCAATCGCGGAGTAAAGAAAGCGCCGTTCGTGGTGCTGATCGGCGCCAATATGCCTTCGATCCTGGCTGAGATTTCCTTCGTCAGCAACGCGGGCGACGAGAAAAAACTGAAGACCAGCGAATATCGCCAGCGCATCGCCGATTCTCTCTATAAAGGAATCAACAAGTACGTCAGCGGACTCAGCGGCGTGAAAGTTGCATCGAAACTACAGGAAGATCAACCCGCCAACGGAACTTCGGCTGTGGCGGCAAAGTGATGTTGAGCAGTGTCATTCTGAGCCGAAGATAAGTAAAGCAATTCAAGAATTGGGTTTCCCACTCTGCGGTGGAAGGGCGGCCCTTTCAGGGCCGCGTTCAGGTTGTCCTTAATATCGGGGCTTGAGCCCCTGAGGTTGTGGATCTGAAAGCCCTTATCCAGCCCCGTGCCGATAGAAACCAACAACGATTGTGACTTTCAGAGCGATTCAACAATTGATGTCTTCGGTGGCTTTGGAACACAGGGGCTGAAAGCCCAAACTATAAAACATTCGGACGCGGCCCTGAAGGGCCGCTCTTCCACCGAGGAATTTGGTTTACAGCAATTGTGGAATCGATCTAGAGCTTCCCCGCTTCACTCCAGCTTCGAACTTCCTCGGCTACAGAAAACGTGGCGTTCTTGCTGCTGAATCGTCCCTCTAGTTCGCACGCGTTCTTTTCCAGCGGAATTTCATCGTAACTTCCATTCTTGAGAAAGCCTTGAACATAACGTGCTGCAAACTCCCGACTCCCCATCTGCGCGTACTGAACGACGTGAACCAGTTCGTGGAAGAGCAGACTTTCCGAGAACGGTTCATGGGAAACAACGACGTCGACGAAGGTCACCGCGGCAACGTTGGCAAAGCTAGGAAGATTGCGAATACCCATCATCTTGGCCATCGCGTAAAACGGAGGATCTTCGACGCGTGATCCATTCAGCACCAAAACTCTGACCTGGTCGAGGATTTGCCGGTCGAAGAACGGCTGCATCGACTTCTTCTGCGCAGGAGTCAGCGACCCAGCCGTGGCCAAATACTTCTTGCGACTGCCGAGAATGTAGGCTTCGACGGCGCCGCCGAGTTGGGAGACAATGCTTGCAGGTAGCTTGGAGATGTCCATGGAGGAAAATTTAGTAATTGGGTAATTGGGTAATTGGGTAATTTAATTCGCCGAGCGCGGCGCTTCCGATCTGCTTTCATTTACCCAATTACCAAATTACCCAATCTGCGTTTAGGCGACTCCGATTTCCGCTGCGATCCTCTCGGTCACGAAGGCTTCGATCACATCACCTTTTTTCACATCATTGAAGTTGCTGATGTTGATACCGCACTCCATTCCGTTGCGGACCTCGCTGGCATCGTCCTTGAAGCGCTTGAGCGATCCGATCTTGCCTTTGTACACCGGCACACCGTCGCGCACCAGGCGAATCTCGGAATCGCGCTTGATGATGCCGTCGAGCACGTAGCAGCCGGCAACGGTTCCGACTTTGGGAACGCGGAACATCTCGCGCACTTCGGCGCGGCCCTGATACGTCTCCTTGATGATCGGCTCGAGCAATCCCGCCATCGCCTTTTTGATCTCGTCCTGGAGCTCGTAGATGATCGAGTGCAGGCGGATATCGACCTTCTCCATCTCCGCTAACTCCTGCGCCTTGCGCTCGGGACGAACATTGAAGCCGATGATCACCGCGTTCGACGCCGACGCCAGCAGCACATCGTTCTCCGTGATCGCGCCTACGCCGCTGTGGAGAATCTTGATCTTAACCTTCTCGGTCGAAAGCTTGAGGAGCGTGTCGGCCAGTACCTCGGCCGAACCTTGCACGTCGGTCTTGAGGATGATGGGCAACTCTTTCACGCCGGCGGTCTTGATCTGCTCTGCGAAGCCTTCGAGCGAGAGCTTGGAGCTCTTGGCCAGCATAGCTTCACGCGCCTTCTGCTCGCGGTATTCGGAGACCTGGCGCGCCTTCTCGCGTTCTGCTACTACCTGCATCTGATCGCCGGCTTGCGGCAGTCCCTCGAGTCCCAGAACTTCCACCGGTGTTGAAGGTGGCGCATCTTCCAGCACGCTACCGCGATCATCGAACATCGCACGCACCTTGCCGAATGTATTGCCGACGATGAAGTTGTCGCCGATGCGCAACGTTCCGTTCTGCACCAAAACGGTCGCGACCGAGCCGCGTCCGCGATCGACTTTGGCTTCGACAACGGTGCCGCTTCCCGGACGCTCCGGATTCGCTTTGAGATCCTGCAGATCGGCGACCAGGCAGATCATCTCCATCAGCAGGTTGAGGTTGGTGCGCTTCTTGGCTGAGACGTCGACGAAGACGGTGGTTCCGCCCCAATCTTCCGGCATCAATCCGCGATCCGCCAGCTGCTTCTTCACGCGATCCGGCATCGCATCGGGTTTATCGATCTTATTCACAGCGACGATGATCGGAACTTTGGCGGCCTGTGCGTGGTCCATGGCTTCGAGCGTCTGTGGCATCACGCCGTCGTCGGCGGCAACCACGAGCACTACGATGTCGGTAACTTTGGCGCCGCGCGCACGCATGCGGGTAAACGCTTCGTGGCCAGGGGTATCCAGGAAGACGATCTGGCGGCCGAAGGCCGGCGAATCTTCCTTGGTTATCTTCACTTTGTAAGCGCCGATGTGCTGTGTGATTCCACCCGCCTCACCGCCAGCGACGTTGGTCTCGCGGATCGCATCCAGCAGCGAGGTCTTTCCATGGTCGACGTGGCCCATGATGGTGACGACAGGCGGTCGCGTCACCGCGGCCAGAGCCGCTGCTTCTTGGGACGTTCCCGTCATCTGCGCGACTTCCTGCGCGGTCTGTTCTTCAAAGGTGATGACGGCCGTCTCGGCGCCGAAGTGGCGAGCCAGATCTTTTGCCAGCTCCGCATCGAGCGTTTGGTTCACCGTGGCCAGCACGCCCTTCATCATCAACCGTGCAATCAGATCTTTGGCGCGGACATCGAGCTTCTCCGCCAAATCTTTCACGCTGATGCCTTCCGCGATCGTGATGGAGCGGCTGATCGGCAGCGGCTCGTTCGAAAGCGCCAGCCGCGGCGGCGGAACAAAGCCCTTCATCGGTCCTTCTTTGGGACCGGGCTGATAGCGCTGTCCAGGGCGCCGCGCCGGAGCGCCGGCTCTTCCTTGCGGTCTGCCGGTACCTGGAGGTGGAACTCCCGGGCCTACGCCGCCCATTCCCGGGCGTGGTGGAAATCCTGTCCGCGGAGCGCTAGTCGGATGCGGACCACGACGCTGCTCTCCCGGCCGGCTAAAAGCCGGACGCGAGCCTGGAACTCCTGGGCTTGCGGGCCGCGGACGCTGGAAGATCGGCTGACCGCGAACCACGCCCTGGGGACGGCCTTGCATAGGCGCTTGACTCTGAGCACTAGCCGCAGGCGCCTGGCGCGGCTGCACCGGCGCCAGATAAACAGGACGGGGGCCGGTCTGCGGTGTGATCATACGCCGCTGGGGAACGATGGGCTGTTGCGAGGCTGGTTTGGCCGCAATCGCCGGCGGGGCCGGTGCAGCCGGAGACGTTGTTGGAGGTGCGGTCGGAGTCGGTGCTGCACTTGGAGCCTTCGGCGGAGCCGCCGCTGCCGGCGGGTGTGCGGGCGGCGTAACCACAACGGCCGGTGGAGGGGCAGGCTTTTCTGCTGCCGGGGCCACAGGCGTCGCCGACGCAGCGGCAATGGGAGGCACGGCAGGCTTGACCGGTGGCGGAGTTACAACAACCGTCTTTTCTGGCGCGGCCGGCCTGGCTGGGGGTTTTTCTGCTGCAGGAGCGGCCACAGCGGGTTTAGCCGTTGCCGGCGTTACTGCCGCTGGCCGCGCTGGAGGAACAGCCGGCCGGGTTGGTGCGGATGGCTGTTGCTGCTGTTCACGTTCCTTCAACAGTTTCAGTACGTCCCCGGGCTTGGAGATCTTAGAGAGATCGAGTTTCGGCTTGATTTCCCCCTGGCCTGCCTTCTCTTTCGACGAAGGCGCGGACTTTGCCGAAAAATGTTTGCGAATCTTTTCGGCTTCATCGTCCTCAACAGAGCTTGAATGGGTCTTCTTCTCGGTAATGCCGACGCTTTCTAACACATCCAGAATCGCTTTGCTCTTTACCTCAAGCTCTCTGGCCAAATCATTGATTCGAATTTTCATCCGCTCTCTAGTTTCCTCTCCAAGCCTTTGGTTACGTGATCATATCGACCTCACGGCGTAACTTTTGGCGTCTGCGCTTTTTGTTCGCAAAGCGCCACAAATACAACTCCGCCCTAGGACTTTGTTCCACCCGGTTCTTCGTTTGTAACGTCGCCGGAACCCTCGGAAGTCTCGCTTTCGGCGCTGTCCTCTAACGCAGCTGCTTCGACAGCGCCACCTTCGCCGGCTTCGGCGGTTTCGCCGGTTTTGGCTGGCGCTGCTTCCGCCGCCTCGGCTTCTGAAGTTTGCGTTTCTTGCGCTCCTGCAACTGCTTCGACAGCGCCACCTTCGCCGGCTTCGGCGGTTTCGCCGGTTTTGGCTGGCGTTGCTTCCGCCGCCTCGGCTTCTGAAGTTTGCGTTTCTTGCGCTCCTGCAACTGCTTCGACAGCGCCACCTTCGCCGGCTTCGGCGGTTTCGCCGGTTTTGGCTGGCGCTGCTTCCGCCGCCTCGGCTTCTGAAGTTTGCGTTTCTTGCGCTCCTGCGGCTGCTTCGCCGGCCGCAGCTCCGCCGGAAGGCGCAGCCTCCAAGCTTGCATAGTAATTATTGACCGCGAGAGATATTTTTTCCACCGTCTTGGGGCCGACACCGGGTAGCTCTTCCAGCTGTTCCGGCGTCATGTCTGCCAGGGCCTCCACCGTTGTTACGCCGGCTTCATGAAGCTTGGCGATGATCGATTCTCCCAGGTCGGGGACACGATCGAGCGGCGTAACCGTGGGCGCGACCAGCGAAGCCATCTGCTGCTCCACTTCCTGCCTCTTCTCTTCTTCGCTCTTGATGTCGATCTTCCAGCCCAGCAGCTTTGCCGCCAGTCGCACGTTCTGGCCCTTCTTGCCGATGGCGAGTGAAAGCTGGCTATCATCGACCACGACTTCCAGATGTTTCTCCCCCGGATCAACCACGGTGACGCGGCTGACCTTGGCCGGTTGCAGAGCTTTCTCGGCGAAGACCACGGGATCTTCGTGGTACTCGATGATGTCGATCTTTTCCCCGCGCAGCTCGCGGATGATGGACTGCACGCGCATGCCCTTCATGCCCACACAGGCGCCGACGGCGTCTACATCTTTGTCCTTGGACATGACCGCGATCTTGGTGCGTTCGCCGGCTTCACGGGCGATGGCGCGGATCTGTACCGTGCCGTCGTAGATCTCGGGAACCTCGGTCTGAAACAGGTTTTGTACCAGCTCCGGCGCGGCGCGCGACACGATGACCGCTGGGCCCTTGGCGTTCTTATCGACGCGGGCCAGCATGACGCGCACGCGCTCGCCAATGGCGAACGACTCCAGCCGCGACTGTTCCTTCTTGGACATCTTGGCTTCGGCTTTGCCGATGTCAAAGATCACATCCGGCCCTTCAATGCGCTTCACCGTGGCGTTGATGATCTCGCCTACGCGTCCGATGTACTCGTTGTAGATTGTGTCCCGTTCAGCTTCACGAACTTTTTGGAAAATGATCTGCTTGGCGATCTGCGCGGAGATGCGTCCCAGCCCCTCCGTGGACTTGAGGAAGCGTACCTCGCCGCCGACCTCGGCGTTGGCGTCAATCACCTTGGCTTCTTCCAGAGAAATCTGGATCTGCGGATCCTCTATATCATCTTCGGAAGGCAGAATGCTCTTCACCGCGTACACGCGGATCGTGCCGCTTTCTTTGTCTAATTCGCCGCGAAGGTTTTCCTGGCTCTTGTCCTTTTTGCGGGTGGCGGCAACAATGGCGTCTTCCACCGCACTCACCACAATCTGCGGATCAATGCCCTTCTCGCGACTCAACGCATCAATGACGTTATAAATCTCGCTCGCCATACTGGTTCCTTATAAGTGCCTATCAAATTTCCGGTACTACATTGGCCCTCTCAACATTGGCCAGCTCGATCTGAATCTTCTGCCCCGTCTGCGCGTGTCCCGGCTTGGGTTTTTTCTTGCCCGTCATCGTCTCCAGGGTCAGCTTGCCATCCTGGAAATTCTCCAGCCGCCCTTCAAAATGACGGTTCCCGTTCACCGGCTCCCGCGTCATCAGCTTTACCCGGCTGCCGGCGAAGCGTTGGTAGTCCTCAGCCTTCAGCAGCTTGCGGTCCAAACCCGGTGACGACACTTCCAACGTGTATGAACCGCCGGCCACCGCATCTTCCACGTCCAGGATGGTTGAAACCTCCCGGCTGACATTGGCGCAGTCTTCGTGGGTGATGCCCTCGGGTTTGTCGATGGTGATCTTCAGCGTGCGTGCCTTGCCGCCACCCTTCAGCTCCAGTTCTACCAACTCGACGCCGTACGTCCCGGCAACCCGCCCGGCAATCCCCCGGATTTTCTCGACATCTGCCATCACGCCATCAAAGCGGCGGCCTGCCTCAGTCGCTGATCCATTCCGCCAGGAGCAACGCTCAACGCTCCCCCGGTTTCCAGCGGAGCGACACAAGTGAAGCCCCAAAAATAAAGTGGGCCTTTCGCCCACTGGTACGTGCGCCACGGATTGGGGACAACAACAACCACCCAGGCTCGGACTTGCACGCCTGGGCCGGGACCATCTACCACTGTCCCCACTATGATACCCCTGTTTTCGGCAAAAGACAAACCCGGGCCGGGCGACGTAACCTCATGAGCCACAAAGCCTTTACGATTAATCGATGACCAAAGGCGCGTGGGCTGGCGCCGGACTTTCCAGATGGCGCTTGTAAGCCCACGAACTTCCGTTCACAATGCTCCCCTTTGGAGGCAACGGCACGTGACGTTGGGAAAGCTTCTGCTCCGCACGATTGTTGTTGCTGTCGTGATGTTTGCGCTGGGTTATGTGGGACATCAACTGCTGCTCGGACGCGACTATGTCGCTATTGAACCTATTATGCGCAGCAAAGCCGACATGATGGGGCACATGCCTTTCGCTTTGATCAACTCTCTGGTTTTTCTCCGCGGCTTTTGTGTGGCTCTACTCCCAGGGCCGAAGCGCTAAACCCTGGTTGGGACAAGGCTTTCGTTTTGGTGTAGCGGTATGGGCTCTCGCCTCGGTGCCGCTTTATCTCGCTAACTACGTGATTGAACCTTGGCCTGGCGTGTTCGTGGCGAAGATACTGGCCTGGGAGTTGGTTACTGCAATCTTGCTCGGAGTCTCAGTGGCGCGGCTTTCGAAGAACGATGCCGAGCAATCAAAGAGCGCGGGAGCGTGAAGATGAGAGAGCCGACGATCTTTGTATAGGTTTGAGACATAATGTGCCGCCCCTCCGCTCCGGGGCTCGATCCTTTTCCCACCTTACCCAGGCCTTACGGCCTGGGCTACCCATATTCCGCGCCTTCGGCGCTGGTGTGAGAACAAATTCGTTGTCTCATTTTGCACCTTTCAATGTTTGTGACCATCCGAGGAGCATAAATTCAGAACTGCTCCCCTCAAGCGTATAATCTCCACCAGAGGGCCCGCATGAACCTTCCTCGTACCTTGGGCGAGCTTCGCAAGAGCACTTTTTCCGAACAGCGGCTCCGCGTGCGCAAAGTCAAAGACGAGCTACGCGACAATCTGATCGCCAAACTGCGCACCGGCGAGACCATCTTCCCCGGCATCATCGGCTATGACGACACAGTTGTGCCCCAGCTGGTCAATGCCGTTCTCTCGCGCCACAACTTTATCCTGCTGGGGCTGCGCGGCCAGGCCAAGAGCCGCATTCTGCGCGCGTTGACGGCGCTGCTCGATCCCGAGATGCCGTGTGTCTCTGGCTGTGAGATCCATGACAATCCGTATGATTCGATTTGCCGTCGCTGCCGGACTCTGATCTCCGAACAGGGAGACAACACGCCGATCGCCTATCTCACTCCCAATGATCGCTACGTGGAGAAGCTGGCCACCCCAGACGTGACCATCGCCGACTTGATCGGGGACATCGACCCCATCAAAGCCGCACGCGGAGGGCACGATCTTTCGAGTGAGCTCACGGTGCACTATGGCCTGCTGCCTCGCGCTAATCGCGGCATCTTCGCCATCAATGAGCTGCCTGATCTGGCAGGCAAGATTCAAGTGGGTCTGTTCAACATCATGCAGGAAGGCGATGTGCAGATTAAAGGCTACCCGCTGCGACTGCCGCTCGACGTCGCCCTGGTCTTCAGCGCGAATCCCGAGGACTACACCGCCCGCGGCAAGATTGTGACGCCGCTCAAAGATCGCATCGGCTCCGAGATTCGCACCCATTATCCCGGCACGGTCGAAGAGGGCATCAGCATTACGGAGCAGGAGGCCTGGACGCGCCGTGACGGACTGGATCTTCATATCCCCAAATATGTGACTGAGGTGATCGAACGCGTCGCCTTCTTGGCGCGCGAAGATAAGAAGATCGACAAGCGCTCCGGCGTGAGCCAGCGACTGCCCATCAGCGTGCTCGAGAACGTGATCTCGAACGCCGAACGCCGCGCTCTGCGGAATAGTGAGAAGACCATCGTGCCGCGCATTGGCGACATCTACGCCGCCCTTCCCTCCATCACCGGAAAACTGGAATTGGAATATGAAGGCGAGATGCGCGGGGCTGACACCGTGGCTCGGGAGCTGATCCGCTCCGCGGTCGCCAAAGCCTACGACGCCTATTTCAAAGACCAGAACATGCAACAGATCGTGCAATGGTTCGAACTGGGCGGTGAGATTAAGTTGGCCGATACCGCCGGATCACACGAGGTTTTGGAGGGTCTGGGCAACATCCAGGGACTGACGGAAAAGCTGGCGCCGCTGGGCGTTAAGCAAAAAGAAAAACCGGAGGTGCTGGTTTCGGCCGCGGAATTCGTGCTCGAAGGTTTGCACGCGCACCGTCGCATCGGACGAACAGAAGAACGCGTCTTCGTAGCGGAAAAACAGCCCAAGCGTCCCGAACGGCCCTACGAACGCGGTGAGGATGAGCCGCCTCCGTTGCGGAATAGAAGGCCTTACAACTGATTTCACCACAGTGGGCACGGAGGAGCACGGAGGGGTTTTGCCGCAGATTTGCGCAGATGAACGCAGATGGAAAATCGGCCACGAATCAACGCGAAGAGCGCGAATGAAACAAGAAGGCGTCGCGTCATAGTGGCCGAGCCGATGGTAGTTTGTTGAACCTTCAGTGCAAGTTTGTTTAGGCTTCAGCCACTGCAGGTATCAGGGCGCGGCTTCGGCCGTGCCGAAAAGGGCATTATAAGATCCGGCTTTAGCCGCTGCGCTTTTAGCTAATTGCCAATTGCTATTTGCTAATTGCCGCCCTAGGCTGAGAGCTGATTGCTGAGTGCTCGAATGAAATATACCCGCTACTCCAAATACATCGGCGACCTGGCAGACGAAATGAGTCTGGAGGATCTGCTCAATGCTCTCTCCGACTACATGCTGGAATCCGGCTTTCAAAGCCAGTACATGTATTTTCAGCAGTTGGATGAGCACAACCTCGAGGCCCTTCGCCAGGCAATTCAACAGGCGCTCGAAGCCGGCGATTTCCTGGACGATGCCATGCGCGAACGCATCGAGCAGATGCAGATGGATGGCACGCTCGACGAGCTGATTGAACGGCTGATGGATCGCATGCAGCAGGAAGATTTCATTTCTGTCGACCAGCCGTCCGATCGAGCCCAAGAGTCATCCGGTCCCGGGCAGACCGGTGATGCCCAATCGCAGGTCAAGTTTGAGATCACCGATAAGAGCCTGGATTTCCTTGGCTTCAAAACCCTGCGCGATCTTTTGGGATCGCTGGGACGCTCGAGCTTCGGCCGGCACGATACGCGCGATCTGGCGACAGGAATCGAATCCAGTGGCGCTTCCAAGCAATACGAATTCGGCGATACACTGAATCTCGACATCACCGAGACGCTTTCCTCGGCCATTCAGCGCGAGGGGCTGCACTTGCCGCTTGACATCGAGTATTCCGACCTGCGCGTGCACCAGTGCGAGTATCAGTCTTCGTGCGCGACCGTGGTCATGCTCGACTGCTCGCACAGCATGATCCTCTACGGCGAAGACCGTTTCACGCCGGCCAAAAAAGTTGCCATGGCTCTCTCGCATCTCATCCGCACACAGTATCCGGGCGATTCCCTTTCCCTGGTTCTGTTTCACGATTCTGCTGAAGAGATGCCGCTCTCGCAGCTGGCACGGGTAAAAGTCGGCCCGTACTACACCAACACCCGAGAAGGATTGCGCCTGGCGCAGCGCATCCTGCAGCGTCAGAAAAAAGACATGAAACAGATCGTCATGATCACCGACGGTAAGCCCTCGGCGCTCACCCTCGAAGACGGACGCATCTACAAGAACGCTTTCGGTCTCGATCCCTTGGTGGTTAGCCAAACCCTGGAAGAAGTTTCGCGGTGCAAGCGGGCCGGTATCATGATCAACACTTTCATGCTGGCTTCCGATTTTGGCCTGGTGCAGTTCGTGCAAAAAGTCACGGCCATGTGCCGGGGTAAGGCTTACTTCACCACCCCGCAAAACCTCGGCCAATACCTGCTCATGGATTACATGTCGCGCAAGATGAAGACCATCCACTGAGGTGACATTCTGAAGACAGCAGCTTGGCCCTGGCGCTCGCGCTTTGGGCGAAGCCGATTTCGGGCCTGCGGCTACGAAATCACACGGTCATCGATTGTAGGGAATTGACCAACTCTGACAACGCTCTAGCCTGCGCTCTTTACCGCCGCCTCAGCCGCCTGGAAGCCGATCTTGGAATGAGTTCCATCGCAGAATGGTTTGTTGACGGATCCCCCGCAACGGCACAGAGCCACGGTCTGTTTGCCGGTGATGTCGTATTTGTTGCCGTTGATGTCAGTGACCTCGAGCTGGCTCAGGTCTCCGGTAACAAGATAAGGTCCGTTCGGCTTTGCCATGATTTTGATCGCCATGCAGGGTCCCCCAGGGAGAGTGTATTTGTGGATTCGAACCAACAAATGTAAATGGTTGAGACCACGCGCGCAAGGGAGAGAGATCGGGATCATCGGGATCGCCGGAATCGCCGACAGCGCGCGTGATCGGAACAACAAGAATCGTGGTGGATGAGAGGACGGCAATGAATGCTACATGCTAATAGCCAGGAGCTGAGGGCTGATGGTTGAGTGCTAACGGCTAAGGGCTCATTTCTTTTTGAACACCACGTTGACGAGAAGCTTTTCACCGCGAATGTCGACCACATTGCAAAACGTGCGTTCCCCGCGACGAGTGAAGTCCAGGTCGACGCGACTGTCGCCGACGCGGAAGTTACGGATGTTGAGCTGATCAAGAAACCGAGGAAGGGTTGGGCTGACGATGTTCAATTCTTTTCGCTGGGCACTGGGCCGGATGCCGAGCACCGAAGTTAGGAGTAGAAACACGGCGCCGGATGCCCAGGCTTGCGGCGAACAAGAGACGGGATACTGCACCGTTCTATCGAACTCGCGGCGCTCAATACCGCAAAAAAGTTCGGGCAGGCGATAGTCACGGAAGTTGAGGGCGGCGCTGAACAGTGCCTCGAAAATCGTGTTGGCCGGATCGCGAAACTCATAGAGAGCCATTCCGTGGGCCACGATGGAGTTGTCATGCGGCCACACGGAGCCCCGATGATAACTGAGGGGATTGAAAACGCCCTCCTCCTGGGAAAGGGTGCGCCATCCCCACCCGGAAAACATGTCGGGCCGCATGAAGCGCTCACACACGGCGCGTGCCCGCTCTTGTGCCAGCATGCGCGTAAAAAGAAGATGCCCAGGATTCGAGGAGATCACCTCAACCTTGCGTTTGCCGCCGTCGAGCGCCAGGGCGTAAAAACCTCGTCCCGGCATCCAAAACGCCTTTTCGAAACGCCTCGCCATCTCGGCGGCTTCCTTCTTCAATTTCTCCGCGGTCTTGGTATCGCCGAAAGCACGCAGCAACGACGCCATGCGGTACTTGGCTTCATAGACGTAGCCCTGCACCTCGCTTAAGGCGATGGGTGGCTTGGCAACTTCGCCATCGCGATGAAGGATCGCATCCCACGAGTCTTTCCAGCCTTGATTAGCCAGTCCGCGCGGCGACCGGCGTTGATACTCGATAAAACCGTCGCCATCAAGATCGCCGTAATGATCAATCCAATCCAGCGCGCGGTACGCGTGGGGCAGCATGTCTTGCACCAACTGTTCGTCCGCGGTCCAGTTGAAGGTCTCACTCAACAGGATCAGCCATAGCGGAGTCGCATCGACGGAACCATAGTAAGGACCGAAGGGCATTTCCCGAGCGCGCGTCATCTCGCCTTCGCGAAACTCATGCAGGATCTTGCCCGGTTCCTCGTCGCGCCAATCGTCACGCTCCGCGCCCTGATACCGCGCCAGCACGCGCAGCGTTTCCGTGGCCAATTGCGGGTTCAGCAGCAAGGACTGGTAAGCGGCAATGATCGAATCGCGGCCAAACATGGTGGCGAACCAGGGAATGCCGGCGGCGATCACGTGTTCTTTTCCTTCGCATCCTTCGGGAATTTGCAACGCGTGGAAATCGCCCTTGCAGGTCCCCACGATCTTGTCGAAGATGCCGTTGCTGGAGTTGAAATGCGCGGAGTGCGATTCCCAAGCTGCATAAGCCTCGCGCCGCAAGCGTAGTTGCTGGGCAAAATCCGGGCGTCCAGCGCGACAGCGCTTGGCCTCGACCTGGGGAACCACGTTGATTTGTAGTTGGGTGCGCTTGAAAGGAGGAAGCGTGATCCGCCAATTTGCCGTGGTGCTTTCCACCCGCTCCGGGTGAGGCGAAAATCGGATGCAGCTTTCGCGCATAATGCCGTCAAGGCCGCGATAGTAGAAGATGATAGAATCGCCCTGCACGACCGGCTTAAAGTAATGCCCCAAGCGTTCCCGTGTTACACCGCGAACCTGAAACACGTCCATGAAGTCTGCCTCGTAGGCCATTTCTATCTCGAGCAGGACTTCATGAAGGTTGAAATTCTCGAAGGTAAGGTGATCGTAGAACTGATCGGAAGCCAATAGCTGTTCGCGCCGGATGTGAACGGTGTTTTCTGGAATCTCAAAATTGTCGCGGAGGATCCTCTGTCCGGTGGTTAGCTCGATTTGCGAAACGAAGGTCTGCTCAGTATTGGAAGACAAAACCACAGTGCGAGAGCCACCGACCCGCAGTTCTACCCGGCTCAAAAACCGGGTGTCATCAAAGAAGAAACCGACATCCGGCGCCCCTGGCGGCATGATATCTCCAGACAGCGTTGTGGAGAGAAATGTTTTGCCGTCGATCAGAGTAAGATTGTTGACCGTTCTCGGCTCAGCGTTCTGGTAGGCGACGCGTGGCTCAGGATAGGGTGGGGGGATCTCCACCAGTTCCCGATTGGGAATAATCAATTTCGCGTTCATGCTCTTGCGCTCATTCTTGTGGCTTACACCACTAGCCCTTCGGCCGCGGAACGGGCTTCGCTGCGAGCGAGTTCTCTATATAGACTAACGTAATCTCTGGTCATCCGTTGGCAGGAAAAGAACTCCTCCATGTAGCGCCGCACAGTCTTAGCATCAATCTTCAAGTCGCGTATGCACTGCGCAAGCTGAGATACGTCGCTGCGCACGTGACCACCGACTCCCTCTTTCACAATCTCCTCCACGGACCCGCCGGCGAGCGCCAGCACCGGCGTCCCGCAGGCCATGGCTTCAATCATCACCAGTCCAAACGGTTCATCCCATTGCACGGGAAAGAGCATGGCCATCGAATTTCCCAGCAACTCGTTCTTCTCTTCCAAGCCCGCTTCGCCAACATATTCAATGAAGCGTCCATCCACGTGAGGTTTGACTTGGCTCTCCCAATAATCTTTGAAAACCGGCTGAATCTCGCCGGCAATCTTCAGCGGAATACCGGTTTCGCGGGCTATATCGACGGCCAGATGCGTTCCCTTGGCAGGCGCTATCCTTCCCAGAAATGCCAGGTAAGGTTGCTTGCGCTCTTGTAGCCGATACAGTGATGCATCGATCCCATGATGGATCGTCCGCACTTTGGGCATGGTCAACTTGCGGCGCTGGCAGTGGCTGATGGCAACATAGGAGACGTCGGGGAAGCCTCGATAGTAACGGGCCAGGGCAGGCTCAAAGGCGTGGTGCACCGTATAGACCACGGGAACGTCCACGAAACGGCACAAGCTGAGCCCCGGTGCGTTGTTCAAGTGAATGATATCGGCATCGGCAGCCGCATCCTTCATGGCCCAAGCAGAATGGTTCAGACCCTTTAAGCTGGCTTCCACTTCTTCATTCAGTGGCCATTCCTCTTTGTCGTAGAACCACTTGATGGGTGCTTCCACGGCGGATTCACCGTTGGTATAGACGGTTATGTCAACTCCCACGCCCTGAAGTCCCAAGGCCAGCTCAGCGACGAACAGTTCGGTACCGCCGTACCTCTTGGGCGGCACAGTAATGAATGGCGGGGCCACGATGGCGATTCGCATAGGATTCATGGGATTGACTTAGTCTAAAGATGCTGGAATCGCGGCGAGTGTTTCTTCACAATCGCACAGCTCACCTTGGTGTTTTTCTGAAAATCCCGAATCCCGGCTTTAAGCCGGGTGGGCACCCCGGCAAAGGGCGCCGAGGATTCGGGATTTCAGAAAAAGATAGGCGATGGGGACACGAATTAGAAACCTATATGGATCCCTCACCCCGAAAAGAGGCGCCGGGGATTCGGGATTTAGGAAATGTTTCCGCTGCCACCACTCTCGGTTGCTTGATTTTGCGGAGCGCGGCATCCACTGCTTGCTCGAATTCGCGAGCGCGAATGTCACTGGTGTGCGTGGCTAGGACGCGCTCGCAAGCGGCACGTCCGATTCGGCGAAGTTCGCCACTGTCGTAGCCCGCGATGTATCGCGTCACATCCTCACTAACGCCTGCCAACAAAACTTCTTGCCCTGGTACAAAGAATGTTTCTAGTCCTGGCCAATTATCCGAGACGATAGCAGAGGCGCAAGCGGCTGCCTCAAACAACCTCACCGAGGGCGAGTAGCCGGCTATGACCATGTCGCGTCGGGTGACGTTCAAGGTCAACCGAGAAGAACAGTAAAAAGATGGATGATGGCGTGGACTGAGATGCATCACGCGCTCCACGTTGGTTGGCCACTCCAGAGCGGCCGGATATTGCGGTCCGGCCACGATGAACTTCCGCTTTGCCAGCTGGCGCGCCGGACGGCACAGCAGCTCTTCGAGTTTCGGCTGACGATCAGGCGCGTAGGTGCCCATGTAACTTAGGTCCCATTCGAACTCCCGTCTCGACTGCAGTTCACGGTGCCTCTCCGGATCAACCGAGCAATAAAGAGGCACAGCCCGGCGCACACCGAACCGATCCTCTAACTGGCGAAGCAGCGGGCCTCCTGTAAAACTGAAATAGATGTCAAGGTCGGGAAGATGACGTGGCAGCAGGTAGTCGGTCTTGCCTATTTTTGTGAGATGGGCTGCCGTAATCGGCGTATCGATGTCATAGAAGACTTTGACCGGCAACGACGAGTCGCTGACTTCATCGAGAGCGGCGACTCCGTCAGGAAAATAGGAACCCACCATCGCTAGATCCGCGTCGCGCAGCTCTTTGCGCACCGAGGGTAGCACTTCGTTCCATGTGCGATAGAGCCTGACGTCACAATAGGGTGGCTCGGTCAAATCGCGGTTGCTTTGATACCACTCCTGGTTGCGTTCGAAGAAAACAATACGATGACCGCGGCGATTGAGCGCCTGACACAAAGCGCGGAATGTGGTGGCGTGTCCATTGCCCCAGGAGGACGTAATCGAGAGCCCGAAAATGATAATCTTCATGAGGCCACCCGCGCCGCTCGCGTTGACGCCTCGGTCACAATCGATTCAAACTGCTCCGCGCGAAGCTTGTAGGAGTGTTCAGCAAGAGCCCGGCGGCGCATGTTGGCCCCAATTTCTCTGGCCTTCGCGAGAGGGAACTGTTTGAGATGTCTAACGACATCTTCGGCGCTTTCAGCAATCAGAATCTCCTTCCCTGGAAAGAAAAATTGCTCGATGCCGGACCAGCGATCGGTAATAACGCACGCCGAGGCGCCTGCAGCTTCAAAGATTCGTGTGGGCGGAGCAAAACCGACCTCGGCCATGGAGTTGCGGTTGATGTTGAGAACCATGCGCGAAGAACAATTCAAGCGGTTGTGATCTTCTGTGCTTACATGGCCGAGCCAGCGCACGTTGTCCGGCATGGCCTTCCCGGCCCAGCCTTCACCGCCCAGGCAGAACTGGAGCTCTGGAGCAAGAGCGGCGGCACGCAGTAAGAATTCTTCTACGCGACTTTCGCGGTCCGGCAGGCGGTTGCCGATAAACATCAGATCGCAGCGCAACGCCGGATCGGCGACGACGGGATAATGCGTCTCCGGATCAAGGCCGTTGTAGATGGGATGGCAATTGACGGCGCCAAGCCGGGCATAGCGCGTGATCACCGGCGGTCCGCCCCCATACGTGAAAACAAAATCATAAACGGGTATATGGCGGTGAAGCGGATCGGCCTGATCTGCCTGCAGCCGCGCCAGCGTGGCCGGCGCATCGACATCCCAAAATGCAACTCGGGTTTGGGAAGAACCACAGTCCAAAACCCGCGCCTCCAACATCTCATCGAAGACCCCGACACCGCTGTGCTTGATCACGAGATCGCAACCGGCGGCCAGCTTTAGAAGAGTCGGAATGTCATCGGCAGTGTGATAGACAACTGAAGTGACGTAAGAGAAATCTCCCGCGTCACGCTTCTGCTGGCGGCCGTAGGCATCCGGCTCGGCGAAAGTGATCTCATGTTCGCGCCGATGAAGCTCCTTATAAATGCCGCGATAGTAGGTAGCCGCCCCGTTCCAATACGATGACGTGATGCTAGAGCCGAACACAAAGATTTTCATGCAGCGATCTCCTCATAGATCGAGATCAGCTGCTCAGCTCGGTGCGCGCAGGTGTGGCGTTGACGGATAGTCTTGAGCCCGTGCTCAGCCAGCTGGCGGCGCGCGGCTTGGTCAGCCAGCAAATTCTCCAGCTTTGCCCGGAGGTCCTCGCCGTCGCTCGCAACCAAATAGTCCTGACCAGGGGAGAAGAGATTCTCGTCGTCCTTCCATGGAGAGCACAACAACGGAACGCCGCAGGCCAGGGCTTCAAACACGCGTATGGTGGGAATGCCGCTCAGCCCGTTGGCATATTGTTGCCGCGGAACGTGCAGCGCAACCTTGCTGGCGGCGTAAACATCCGCGGCCTGGAGGTTGGGGAGGTATCCGCGATATTCTACTCCCGCTTCCAGAAGCATTGCGATCGCCAGCGCGGGATAGCGCACCCCGTGCACGATCACCCGTTGCCCTCGCAGCGCCGCAGCGGGCTCGATCAGGAATTCCTGCAGCTCGCGTGCGCGTTCGTCGTCGCCCCAGTTGCCGATCCAGACCAGGTCGTTCTCTTTGGGATGATCCAGCGGATGGAAGCGGCTCACGTCGGCAGCCTCATGGAAGGTCCAGGTGCGGCGCACGCCAAAACCATTGGAGTAGAGCCGGCGGAGCATCTCGCCGAAGGCCAAAACACCGTCCACCAAGTGCAGATGAAATTTCAAGATCTCCCCGGCACGGCTGTAGGCGCGATGGTGGCTGTCGTAGAACAGCGTCGCAAAGCCCAGCCTGCTCTTGAGTTCGAGCACGCTGTTGACCACGACCGGATCATTCCACTCGTGCAAGAGAACCAAGTCACAATCTTTGAGTTCCTGCTGTAGGAATTTGCGAAAACCCGGATGCGCGGATTGATAAAAACGGATCTCCAGCTCAGGATAGGCAGCCCGAAACTGATCAATCGTGGCAATGGCCTGCTCGCCTTCGTGTTGAATCAAGTTCGCAAGCGACCAGGCTCCCAGCTCTTCGTAACAACGAACCTGGTGGCCCAAGCGGATCAGTTCGCGCATCAGGCCACGCAGGAAATGCGCATTTCCATGGTTCCAGTCGGAGACCAAGGAATGCGCGAATAGCGCGATTTCGAGGCGCCCCGTCATGCTGCCGCCACCGCCGGTGACAACGATCGGTAAAGCGCGATGTAGCTTTCGACCATACGGTGGGCGCTGAAGTTTCGCCGTGCACGGTCATACGCTAGATTGGAATATCTTTGCCGTAGCGCGGGATCGGAGGTCAGCAGCTCCAACGCCAGGCGAAGCGCTTCCGCATCGTTGTTGCGAAAGAAGATTGCGGCGCCATCCCACAGTTCACGGAACGACGGGATGTCGCTCGCGACGAGGGCGCAGCGCGAAAGCGCAGCCTCCAGCGGCGCTAGACCGAACGGCTCGTATTGCGAGGGCGCCGCATAGATGGCAGCGCGACCGAGAGTCTGCGCCATCTGCCTTTCATCTTGCTGCGGCTCAAAGTAAATATTGGCTTCGCCATCAGTCATTCTGAAAAGCCGATTCCCGTCCTGTGGATCCCGGTCAGAACCAACGATGAATACCGGCGCGGGCATGTTGGTACGCAGGAGCAAGCCCGCGTTCTTGCCGCGGTCCCAAATCCGTCCTACACTGACGATGCGGTCTTCCTTGGTAACATGCGGATTGAAGAGCGCCGGCGTGCGTCCGTTGTGAATGACTTGGTTGTGGCGGGGCGCAATGTAGTACCGCTCGACTTGCTCCATCATCCATCGCGATGGAGCGATGACCACAGTCGCCTGAGCCAGCCCGCGTGTCACTGTCTCGCGATACCATCTGAGCCACGAACTCGGAGGCGGCTCCGTGCCGTGAACCGCCACCCACCAGCTGACCACGTCGCTGTGGGCTACCACCAGCCGCGGCAGATCGCAATCCAGCGCCCCGTAGGAAAATTGATTGAAGTGTAAAAGGTCTGGCTTGGCTTCGCTAATCACAGCGCGTAGGTATTCAGCGGAGGCCTCCATATCAGCCTGGGAGTTTTTCATCCACTCCAGCTTGAAAGCTGTTGGGAGATAGGCCAGCGCCTGCGTCCCGCCGGCCAAGGACTGGTTTTGCAGATGCTCGATCCACCGCGCCTGGCCTACACCTGGAATCTCGCCAAAGCTCACCAGGGTGACTTTGATCCCCCGCTCGACCAGCCCCGTGACCAGCTCTCTCGTATAAGTCCAAACACCGCCGACGGTATCGGCGGTGACTAAGATGTGCATGCTTCCAGTTCCTTGAGTGGGACTGGTTTCTGCTCCTGAATATCGCTGTATCCTTTGCCGGCAAAAATCGACGTGTAGTAGCCGTGCGCCCGCTCCCAGGCTGTATCATCGGGGGCCGCGCCAAAGGTCTTCGTGTACAGCGGACTTCCAGGGAACGGAAACATGGGCACCGGCTCACTGGCCCATACGCCCCTCGACCTTAGATGCTCCTGCCAGGCTTGAATCTGCCTGCGATCATCTTTCTCTGTCAAAACCAAATTGGCCTGCACCCAGGGAATGTGCTGCCGCGCCAAAAGTAATAACTCGTTGATCCGATCGGTATCAATCCGGCAATTTTTGTTCAGATCCTCCCGGCCTGTCTGCGTGATCGACTCGATGCCGCACTCCATCGAAATGCAGTGGGCACGGCCCAGCAAATCCAGCGTTTCCTCGCTCCATAAGTCGATGCGCGTCTGCAAGCCGATCTTGATGGGCCGTGCAGCGATCCCTTCCAGCAGTCGCCGCGCATTCCTGCCGACGCCAAAGACCTCATCGATGAAATAAATGTACTCAACGCCGCGGCGCACCAGCGTGTCGATCTCATGCAGAACTGCTTCCACGCTGCGCTCCCGGAATTGGTTGCGGAAGAGAGTCTTGTTGCAGAACGTGCAGCTCCAGGGGCAGCCTCGGGCAAACTCCAGCTCGGCGCCCAGACCTGAGTCACCGGTGAAGACGTGATGGCGGTGCCGATGCGCTTCTACGTTGTAATGCTCGAAGGTGAGCGGCTCTAGCGCCTTCATGTTGGCCACGCCGAGAGAAGGGCTGATGTGAAATCCATCGTCAGTGCGAAAGGAGCAGCCGGGAATCTCTCTCCACGGGCGTGAAGCCAGTTGCGCCAAAGTTTCGTCAGGCTCGCCGCGCAGCACAACACCGCAACCGGTCTTGCGCATCACCGCCGCCGGGGTGGCCGACCCGTGCGGACCGACGATAACCCGAACCGCTTCGCGACCGAGCTCCCTTATCCACTCGATGGGCACGCGCAACTCCGGCTGAGGACACCGCCAAAACAGATACGTTGGCGCCGTAGACATCACCAGAAAGTCGGGCTCGAACTTTTCGATCCTGTGTTTAGTGTTTTCCAACGCGAGATCGTTGATGTGGGCGTCCACAAGCAGGGGCTCGTGACCTGCAGCTGCAATCTGGTCAGAGGCAAACATCAACTCCAGGGGGACATGCGGATCGTGGCAACCAAAATACGTTGAGCCTGCAAAGTCCCAGTTCGGATTGACCAAGGCAAACTTCACGCGGCTCTCCCCGAAGGCTGGGCCCAGGCCCGGTTTTCGTCGACGACAGGCAGGGCACGCTCGTTCCAAGCACTCTGGTTCTCCTCCCAGAAGCAGCGCAAGAGCTCGAGGGTCCGAGCCAAGTCGATTTCCGGACGCCACCCCGTGTGCTGATAGAACTTGCTGTAGTCTGTGAGATAAACCAGCTGGTCGCCGGGCCGCTGGGGTTCGAGCGTATATTCCAGACGATGCCCGATGAGCACTTGGATGCGGTCGATCAGCTCCAAAAGCGAGGTCGCGTTGTTCGAGCCTCCGCCGATATTGTAAACCTGGGCAGCCACGGTGTTCAGATTGCGTCGCGCCGCCTCAAAAGCACGCACCAGATCGTGAACGCAAAGAACGTCCCGCACTTGGCGGCCATCGCCAAAGATCACTACCGGCTTCTTCCGCAGCGCGGAGTAGAGGAAGTGAGCCACCCACCCCTGGTCCTCAGTGCCGAACTGGCGCGGACCCGCGACGCAAGACATGCGGAAGACGACGGTCGGCAGACCGTAAATTCGGCCGAAGTCGCGCACATATTGGTCGGCTGCGCCCTTGGAACAACCGTAGGGCGAATGGAAATCAAGCGGCTGGGATTCGGAAACGCCGCCGTGCTCTGGATAATCGTAGCGGCTTTTGCCCGCAGCCGGCGAGCCCAGGCCAACGTTGCCATAGACCTTATTCGTAGAGGTAAAGAGGATAAATGGATTATGCCCGCAGCGGCGCGCCGCATCCAAAATGCTGAACGTGCCGCGGAGATTCACGTCAAAATCCATCACCGGCTCCACAATGGAGGTGGTGACCGCTACCTGCGCAGCAAAGTGATAAATCTCATTCGCCTGTGCAACCGCTTTCTCCACGAGCTTGGCGTCACGAACATCGCCTACCGTGACGCGAAGGCGTCCGGAGTTCCCTGCCAGCTTTCTCAACCATTCCAGGTTACGATGAACTCCGGCACGGCTGAGATTGTCATATACGTGGACGTTGGCTTCCGTTCTCTCGAGCAAGTGTTCGGCCAGGTTGGAGCCGATGAAACCGGCGCCACCGAAGATCAACACGGAACGGTTTTGCTGCCTCTTCATTCTTCCCTACTCTGCTCCGCCGATCTAAACCGTAAGCCCAAAACTACTGAGTTGGGCCACAGCCTCAGCGGCTCGATCCTCTGGTTGCTGTGACCGCAACCACCGCACCAGGTCTTTCATCCCGTCGCTGAATGTCACTCGCGGCGTGTATCCCAGCAATTCGCGTGCGGCGGTAATGTCGGCGAAGCAATGGCGGATGTCCCCCGAACGGTAAATTCCGGTAAGATCAGGTGCGACGTTGACTCGTAGCGCCGACGCCAGACGAGCAGCAACTTCACCGATGGAAATCGGATCTCCGGAGCCGATGTTCAATGCCATGCCGTCGGCCTCTGAGCGTTCCATAGCCAACATCGTTGCCTGAACGACATCGTCGACGCTGACAAAGTCGCGCAACTGCCTGCCGTCCTCAAAGACCAAAGGTGAATTTCCATTGAGCAGGCGCGAAGCAAAGATGGCGGCCACGCCGGTATAGGGGTTGGACAGCGCCTGGCGCGGTCCATAGATGTTGAAATAACGCAGGGCGACCACGGAACAGCCGTAGGTACGGCCGAACAGCAGGCACATCTCTTCTTGATTCTTCTTGGAGAGAGCGTAGATCGAGCTTGATTGCAGGCACTTGGACTCGTCGGTGGCAACGGCGGTAAGCGCGTGCCCGCAGCCAACACAGGCAAGCTCCCATTGTCTGTTTCGCAGCTGGTCGGCCGAGCGCAGCCCAGGCGATACCAGACCGCAGTTCGCGCAAAGATACTTGCCCTCGCCATACACCGACATTGACGAAGCCAGCACCATTTTCTGGACGCGGCTCTTAGAGTTGAGCAGTTCTTGCAGTAAGACCGCGGTGCCTTGGATGTTGGCGCTCACGTAGTGTGCAATCTCATACATGGACTGGCCCACGCCCACCGCTGCGGCCAGATGAACGATGACTTCGATTCCTTCGAGCGCGCGACGCACTGCCAGCGCATCCCGGATATCGCCGCGAACAAAGTCCGCTTCGGGGGAGAGGTAGGCGGGTTCGCTTTCACCGTGCACTTGCGTGCTCAAGCTATCAAGGACTCGCACCTGATGCCCCGCCGATACAAGGGCATCGACCAGATGCGATCCCACAAACCCTGCTCCGCCTGTGACCAGAATGTTTTTGTTCATGCGGACCCGGCTCCGATCAGAACCGCAGGAGTCTTTTTCACAGCTGCGTACCTGCGGACGGTCCACGCGGCGAACTCGGCAAAATGCTCCACATCCTTAGGCGGGCTGGCGTAGTGAGGAGCCAGCCCGAGGTGTTCGGGCGTGAAGCAGAGAGTCAATGTAGTGGTGAACGGATCTACGGCCTGCATCTGACGGTCAAACCAGGTCTCTGCCTCAGGGCGAAACCAATCTGCCCAGCTGATCCCGGTGCGCAGATACCGGACGCCCAAACGCTTCATCCACTGGACCGCCATGTCCAGCCGATGATCATCGAAATGAAACCACTGGCAGATGCCCATGCCGCGGGGGAAGTAGCCGGCGGCAACCTTAGGCGAACCATCCTGCCGCAGCAGACCCATGTAGTAATGACGGTAGTAAGAACTGCCCTCGGCCTCTTTGTGCCGCGTGGTCGCAGTCCAGGTAGGCGGCAAATCCAGCAGACTGTACCAATGTACGCGTTCGACCATTGGCAGTAGCAGCTCAGCCGTGCGCTCCAGGCCGAAGACCTGTACTTCTTCGGCGCCAAAGGAAGAAACGCCGGCTTCCGATACCCAAACTGGCTTGCGGGTAACGGCGCGAATCTCTTCAATTTTGAATGGCCACTCGTGTACGCTCCAGTGATTCCAGTCGAGAGGAAATCCGTGGACGGCCACAACATCGACGGCGTCAAGGACGCCGTGGGAACCCATAAGCTCGATGAAGTTAGGATCGATCGGGGAGATCCCGCCCAAAACAATCGGCAACCCGGGATTCTCGCGACGCACTGCGTGGCTGGCGGCAATCACCATCGCCGCGAACCGGTTCCAATCGGGATCAAGTTTGAAATCCCAATGGGAGAGATTGTTGGGCTCGTTCCACAACATCAGCGCTTCAACCATTCATTCACCTGCTAGAACTCTGCTTACAACGTGCCCGCCAGCTCATGGTCCAGAATGTATTTGCCTTCTTTCATCACCTGAACTGGACGACAAATCCAGGTTTCCGACTCAGGGTGCGATTCGATCTCTAGCCCGGAGCTGCGCAGCATGGCCTCCATGGCGCCATGGTTGGGAATCCACCAGTTGGTGGGATCGCCCGCGTACTTTTTCTCGATGAAGTACATGCTCGGGAAACCCGGGCTCTCAAAAATCTGCGTGTTCCAGAAGTGATAGTCGTCGTGCAACTTGGGACTCGTGAGAGAGCCGCGAATCATCGTCTGGAACACCAGTCGCCCACGAACTTTCTTGATGATTTTGTCGAGCGCAAAGAGAGGGTAGCGCAAGTGATAGAACACACCCATGAACAACACGTAATCGAACTGGCCGGCAATCTGATCTACGTCATATGCCGAACACTTGGCAAACTCAACTTGCATGCTCAAGACCTGAGCGGCGAACCTGGCTTGGCTCAAGTAACGGTCATCCACATCCACTCCGAGAACCCGTCGGGCTCCGCGTTTCTTAAGTTCCAGACAATAGAAGCCGGCATTACAGCCTACATCCAGAACCGTAGCTCCGGAAAAGTCCTGGGGAAGAGCGTGGTCGATCTGCTTCCACTTCACCTGCGGATAGTCACCCAGAAAGTGCCCCGGGGCTGTTGAAACACCATCCAAGTCCAGGTTCTGAAACCAATCGCCCAGCTCCGTGACGCGGCGGGCCACTTCGCTCCGGTCGGACCGCGCGTGGGATTCGTTGGTGATGCTGCTGGTGTGCGTTGTAGCCATCCCTAAATCCAGCTCTTGATTGCTTCCACGATCGAGAGTGGAATTTACTCGGTTAGAATCGTGGCAAGGTACTCGGGATGTCCTACGGGCTCAACGCCTTCGCTGTTTTTCCTCGGTCGCGCGGTTTTCCCGGGTCAAAGCTGTCTTGCGTCCGTTCCACAAGTTCATGACAACAACGATGCCGGCAATCACTAGCAAGAGATGAATGAGTCCGCCGGCTACATGAAAGCCCCAGCCCAATAGCCACAGGACTACCAGAATGGCAACGACCGTCCAAAGCATAGGTCCCCTTGACAGTTCAGGCGAACCTCGGCTGTCAAGTGTGTCTGAAGCTTCTTCTCGGGCCGGAGTTGTCTCAGTGAGCGAAGCGGAGAGTGCTCGCGGTGGCAGGGCGAGAAATCAGGAGACGAAGATGCCGTACTCTTTCAATTTGCGATAGAGAGTGGTCTTGCCGATCCCAAGTACCCGTGCAGTCACCAACTTGTTGCCGTTGAACCGTTCCAGCGCGTTCAGGATTGCTTGCTTTTCGACTTCAGCGAGCGGCAGGATCTTGTTGCTATTTCGCGCTTCGTCAACCTTGGAATCGAGACCGGGCGGTAGCGACAAATTTGTTGGGCGCCCACCGGCAACAGGGTGGCTCTTTCTTATTGGTGCACCGTTTTGGTGTTCGCCACAAGCCATTTCGTTATTCCGCGTTCTTGTCGTGTACGATCAACAGCAGGCTTGTTTCGTCGACCCCAAATCTGCACCTAAACTAAGTCACAAACTCCAGCCGCCGCATTGGAGCCGGGAAAATTTCCGGATTCAGAACATGGCTCCGCCCGAACCAGGCAGTGTTGTTCAGGAATTGGAGAGCGAGGGCCATTCGACTCATTGCGCCGACGTGACTTGACTTCAGAGTAAACTACGCGATACCTTCGCCCCATTGCCACCAACCGTGCGGGGAGTCAATTGTGCCAATTCAGCGACTGATTACCTTCACCACCGACTTCGGTGTGACCGAGCATTATGTGGGTGTGATGAAGGGAGTGATTCAGAGCATCAACCCAGGTGTCGCAATGGTGGATATCACCAATGCGGTGCAATCCTTCGATATTCTTGATGGAGCCCTTGCCATTTCCCAGGCATACAACTACTTTCCCAAAGACACGATTCACCTGGTGGTGGTCGACCCTGGTGTCGGCGGCTCGCGCCGGCCGATCTTGGCCAACGTCGGCCAACACCAGTTCGTCGCGCCCGATAACGGTGTGCTCTCCCTGGTGTACGAGCACGAAGAACGAGTCAGCGTACGTCATATTACCTCCGAGCATTATTTCCGGCCCAACGTAAGCAACACGTTTCACGGTCGCGATGTTTTTGCTCCGGTCGCGGCATACCTCAGCAAGGGCGTGGACGCAGCGAAGTTCGGTGAACCCGTCACGGACTACGTACGTTTCTTAGCACCCAAGCCAAAGGCAGCGGCGGCCAACATGTGGAAGGCCGTCGTGCTCAAGACTGACAAATTCGGTAATTTGATTACCAGCATTACCCCGAGAGACATCCCCCAACTCTTTGACGGATCCTCACACTCTTTCAAGATCAGCGTTGGCAAATCGGAGATTACGAAGCTGTGCGCCAGTTATGTCGAAGGCGCACAGGGCGAGCTGTTTGCGGTGCTCGGCAGCACTGGATTCTTGGAAATCTCGCTCAACCGCGGCGCCGCTTCGCGGATGGCCGGAGCCGACAAAGGCAGCGAAGTCACTGTCGTTCTCGGCGGGGAGCAGTAGGCGTGCGGCAGGTCCTCCGCTTTTTCTGGAACGCGACACGCGGCCATCACCTGGCTCCCTGGCGCAGCCCGTACCTGCGCTGGCGCATGGAAACGTATTCCGGTCTCAAAATGGACAAGATTGGCTTTCTCGAATTCTGGGGATTTCTGATCCGGGAGAGAAAGCAGTTGCGACGCTTTCTGCAATGGACCTCAGACATGGATAACTACGCCCGGCCGAAGCCGAAGAATCCGTAGGCAGCAGCAATTAGCAAATAGCGAATAGCAATTAGCAATTAGTCCAGGTCACGAAGCCGGCCAATTCGTTGATCGGAGCCAATGAGAAACCTCCATCGCCCTTACAATCACTGGCGTGCGCCAAATGCTAATTGCTATTTGCTCGCTGCTCAGATGTTGTACTTCTTCAGCAGGTGGCGGAACGAGCGGTAGGAAACCTTGAGCAACTCTGCGGCTCGCGTTTGCACTCCACCCGATTGCTGTAACGCCGATTCGATCAGCGAACGCTCAATCCCGGCAACGTACTTTTCAAAATCCAGGCCGTCGGCGGTGAGGCCGGGGTTGCCGGCACGAGCGCGCGGCACATCGGAGTCAAGCTCAATTTTTAAATCTTGGCCGGTTTCGAGGGCGACAGCCCTTTCCACAGTGTTTTCCAGTTCGCGAACGTTACCCGGCCAATCATAGGCGCGAAGCGCGACCAGCGGCTCCGGCGCAATCCGCAGAATGCTCTTCTGCGCTGCCGCAGAGTACTTCTTCAGAAAGTGTGACGCCAATAACTCCACGTCAGCGCGACGTTCGCGCAAAGGCGGCACTTGAATGGGGATCACGCTCACGCGGTAATAAAGATCTTCACGAAAGGCGTTGTTGGCGACCATCTGGCTGAGGTCCTTATTGGTCGCCGCGATCACGCGCACGTCGATCGCCGTCTCCTGCGTGCCGCCCACAGGCCGAATCGTACGTTCCTGGAGCACGCGCAGCAGCTTCACCTGCATGGAGGCACTCATCTCGCTGATTTCGTCCAGGAAGATCGTACCGCCACTGGCGACTTCAAACAGCCCGCGCTTGTTCTGGTTGGCCCCGGTAAATGCGCCTTTCACATAGCCGAATAATTCGCTTTCGAGCAACGTCTCGGGGAATGCGCCACAGTTGATCGAAACAAACGGCTCCGCCGAGCGCGGCGAACAGGCGTGAATAGCCCGAGCTACCAACTCCTTTCCCGTTCCACTTTCCCCGTAGATCAGCACGGTACTGCTGGTTGGGGCAATTGTCCGGATGACAGCTTTGAGTTTTTCGATGGCAGGGCTCTGCCCGATGATATTGCCCAGAGAGTTGCGGCTGGCTGCGTCTCGCTTTAAAGCAAAGTTTTGGCGCTGCAACACCAGCGTTTCCAGTGCGCGGCCCACCGAGATTTTGAGCTCCTCCATCAGTCCCGGCCCCTTGTGGATGTAATCAAAGGCTCCGCCCCGGATGGCTTGGACCGCCGCCTCGTAGTCTTCTACCGCCGTGATCAGAATGACCGAAGTCTCGGGTGATGACTGGCGGGCAAAGCGGAGGACTTCGATACCGTCGGTCTGGGGCATCTTGATGTCGGTGATCAACACTTCATAGTTCGCGGAACTCAATTTCTTCTTGGCGGCCTCTCCGGCATTCACCGTCTCTACGCGATGTCCTTCCTTGCGCAAGGAGATGTCCAGCATCTCGCAGATGGAGCGCTGATCGTCGCACACTAAGATGCTAGCCATGGGATGCCTCCACTGTGGCAAACTGCGGGGATTCATCTTCCGCGGCTTTGGCTTGCAGTATTTCCAGCACGAATTCCGCGCCTCCTCCGGGACCCGACACGACTCGGATCTTGGCTCCGTGAGCTTGAACGATCTGATATACAATCGCCAGTCCTAGCCCTGTCCCGCCCTCAAAGTGTGATTGGAACGGCTCAAAGATCTTCTCCATCATTTTGGCGGGCACGCCGGGCCCGGTGTCAGCAACGCCGATGCGCCAGTATTCACCTGCGGCCGCGAGCGACACGGTGATCGTGCCCTTGCGATCCATGGCGCGCACCGCGTTTTCTAGCAGATTCCAGAACACCTGCTTGATGCGATCGCCATCCATAGCGGCATAGGCTTGTTCCACATCGTAACGGCGTACGATCTTTAGTTCGGAAGATTGCGACCGGTTGGCCAGGAGAACCAGCGTGTCTTCGAGAAGCGCCACCAGGTCCATGCGCAGGAACTTGTAGCTCTTCTCTCGCGAATACACCAAGAAATCCGAAATGATGGCGTTAAGACGTGACGATTCCCGAATGATGATGTCCACCAAGGTTTTTTGATCGTCGTGAAACGGTGCGCTGTGAGATAACATCTCAATCGAGCCCGCGATCGAAGCTAGCGGGTTACGAATCTCGTGGGCAATGCCGGCAGCCAGCCGTCCGACCGCAGCTAAGCGATCGTGCATGCGAATCTCTCGTTCCAAACGGCGGAGCTCGGTCCGATCCTCGAATGTGTAAACGTACCCAATCGTCCCCTGCTCCGGAACGGCCAACGGGCTAATGGTCATGCCAAAAGTTTTTTCGGCCCCGTCCGGTGTAAATCCACGAATCTCACACTGCGTCGAAGAGGGTTCCAGAGCGGGCAACCGATCCAGGAAGAGATCCGAGATGTGCCGTCCGTATACCGAAGACGTGTTTCGCTCTAAAAGCTTCTCCCCGGAAACGTTTAGCAGAGTGACACGTCCTTCCAAATCGGTGGTGATCAGTCCGCTGCGAATCGAATGGATCACGCTCTCGTGCAGAGCCTGCAGTCCCAGAAGCTCTCCACTGGTGTTGCTAAGCTCACGCCCCGCTTGATGCAACTTTGCAGTGAGCGCGCTGGCAAGATGCGCGACTGCCAGGTATCCAAAAAAGTTGCTCAGGACGACGAGCTGCAGGGATTTAAAGTCCCCTCGCGCCGAGACCTGAAATGAAGGAAGCTTTCCAAAATAGGTCAGCTCCAGCAGACCGGAGAAAAGGATGCCAGCGACCGCGGCAGTGAGATAGGCCCAATACCGCGGCAGCAAAATACTGGCGACGATGACGATGAGGAAATACAGCAGATTGAAAACCGTATCAACCCCGCCGGTCACATACACAACCGCGGTCACAAACACGAGATCGGTGAAGATCTGCGTGATCGCCTGAAGCCTGTACTCCTGCCACACTGAAACCAGGACAATGAAGAAAACCGAACCGGTGTACCAAACCAGAATGATGGAAACGAACAGGCGGACGGGCACCAGGTTCGGCGTGAGATTGACAATGAGAAGCTCAACCGCCAGCAGGAACGAAATAACGATGACACGGACTTTTACAAGCCATGCTAGCCATGACCGTTCATTGAACCTTGTGTCACCCATCTTCGCCTAAGCTTCTTCCGCTTTCTTCGCTTTCGGTCCGGGCCGCTGCGCCGCCTTTCCTTCACTAGCCAGAAAGTTTGGAAATCATCGAGAACAGCGGCATATAAAGCGAAATCACGATACCGCCAACTACCACGCCTAGGAATACGATCATGATCGGTTCCAACAAGGTGAGCAGGTTCTTGGTCGCGGCGTCTACTTCGTCTTCATAGAAGTCGGCGATCTTTTGCAACATGGCATCCATAGCGCCGGTGGCTTCGCCGACGCCGATCATCTGCACCACCATGTTGGGAAACACACCCGACTCCCGGAGAGGATCGACAATCGTCCGGCCTTCTTCCACGGCTTTGCGGACTTTCATTAACGCATCTTCTAGAACGGCGTTGCCCGAAGTTCTTGCGGTAATCGCCAGCCCTTCCAGGATTGGTACACCGGAGGTGATCAAAGTTCCCAAGGTCCGAGTAAACCGCGCCACCGCAATTTTCCTTAGTACCGGACCTATGACCCACAGGTTCAACAAGAACTTATCCAAGGCGTAGCGACCCCTGGGATCGCGGCGAATTTGTTGGATACCCAGGATTAGAAGGATCGCCAAAATGATGAACACCCACCAGAACCGGCCGACGAACCGGCTGGCGCCGATCACAATCGCCGTGGGCAAGGGCAGATCGATTTGCATACTGGCGAACATGTTGGCAAAAATCGGCACGACCCACTTAAGCAAGCCGCCCACGATCAGGCTCGCGATGGTGATGACGGAGACGGGATAGATCAGCGCCGACTTAACGGCCGTCTTCAGTTTTAAGTTCTTCTCCACGTAGGTGGCCAGACGCTGCAGAATGGTGTCCAAGATACCGCCAGTTTCGCCGGCTTCGATCATGTTGGTGGTCAGATCGTCAAAGACCTTCGGATACTGGCGCATCGCGTTCGACAGCGTTGCTCCGCCTTCTACCGTGGTACGCACACCCGTCAAGGACTTTTGAAACACCTGGTTCTCTTGATTGGCAGCCAGGATTTCCAAACACTGCACCAGAGGCAAGCCGGCATCAATCATCACCGAAAACTGGCGGAAGAAAACCGCCAGATCTTTGGTGGGCACCTTACCCGTGCCCAGAGTCGGCATGACAAATTCTTTGCCCTTCTCTTTAATGGCCCCGGGCGTAATTCGTTCGCGGCGCAACAGCATGGTTACCTGGACCTTACTGTCGGCCAGCTTTTCTCCGGCCACTCGTTTGCCCTGGGCGTCTGTTCCTGTGTACGTAAATACCGGCATACCAATGACTCCTCTCGTCCGTTATTACCAGCCACACCGGGGAAATGTGCGAGGGGTTGCTATCTTCTTGCTGTTTGTGCAGCGGCCGCCCGTGTGGCGATCACGCCGCGGTTGATGATGTCCTGCAACTCGTCCGGCATCGACGAGCGTTGTAACGCGACTTCCAGCGTAATTTGCTTCAGGAAGTAGAGCGTGGCCAGCGACTGATTGAAAGTCTGCATGCCGAACTTGTCCTGGCCTGACTGCATGGCCGAATAAATCTGGTGGATTTTGTCTTCGCGGATCAAGTTGCGAACCGCCGCGTTGGGCACCAGAATCTCCATAGCCATCATGCGGCCGTTTCCGCCAACCTTAGGCAGCAACGATTGGCAAAGAATACCTTCTAGAACCAGCGAGAGCTGCGCGCGAATCTGCGACTGCTGGTGCGAGGGAAAGACGTCGATGATACGGTTGATAGTGGAGGCCGCGGAGTTGGTGTGCAGGGTCCCGAAAGTCAGGTGGCCGGTCTCAGCAATACGCAGCGCGGATTCGATCGTTTCCAAGTCGCGCATTTCGCCGATCAGCACTACGTCCGGATCTTCGCGCAGGGCCGCGCGGAGAGCATTGCTGAAGGACTGCGTATCCGAGTGGACCTCTCTTTGGTTCACCAGGCAGCTCTTGTTCTGGTGAACGAACTCGATGGGGTCTTCGATGGTGATGATGTGGTCGTGCCGCTCGGAATTGATCTTGTCCAGCATCGCCGCGAGGGTTGTGGATTTGCCGGAACCAGTTGGGCCGGTTACCAGGATCAGACCGCGCGGTTTGTCGCACAGTTTGGAAACCACCTGCGGTAGATTCAGTTGCTGGAAAGTCTTGATCTCGAACGGGATCACGCGAAAGACCGCGCCTACCGCCCCCCGCTGGTTGAAGCAGTTACCACGAAAACGCGCCAGTCCCTTCAGACCAAAGGAAAAATCCAGCTCCAGACTCTCCTCAAAACGGTGCTTTTGCGCGTCGGTCAGCACGCTATAGGCGAGCTGTTTAGTTTCGGAGGGCGTGAGGGGTGGCATGTCCAGCGGTTGCAAGTGTCCATGCACCCGCACCTGCGGCGGAGAATTCGTTGTGATATGGAGGTCGCTGCCGGACATGTCCAGCATCTTTTTCAACAGATCGCTTAATGTCGCGTTCATGGGCCGTCTTTTCTCCCTTGGAATTCGGCTTCGAAGATTGCCACTATCGCCGGAATCGCCATTATTGCCCATGATTGAGGAGTGGATCGATTTTCAATTTTGGCAATTACTGGTTTTGGCAATTCAGGCTATCCTTAATGAATCGTTTCACGTGCCACTTCTTCCAGCGTGGTTACGCCGTCCTTAATCTTGATCAAACCACTCCGGCGCAGGGTAAGCATGCCCCGCTCCATTCCTTTTTTCTTGAGCTCGACCGCGGAGGCGCCTACCAGAATCAGCTCGCGTATCTCATCGTCGATTTCTAAAACCTCGTACAAACCCGTTCTACCTTTATACCCAGTGTTGTTGCAGGTGTTGCAGCCGCGTCCCTTGAAAATCCTGACCGTCCGCGCTTCCTCCGCGGTAAACCCCGCTTCCATTTTTGCCTGCGGCGGGAGCGGCACTTCTTCCCGGCACTCCATGCAGATACGCCGCACCAGGCGCTGCGCGCAGATCAGGTGTACCGCCGTGGCAACCAGGAACGGTTCAATCCCCATGTTCATGAGGCGGCTGATGGTCTCCGGCGCGCCGTTGGTGTGCAGCGTGGACAGCACCAGGTGTCCGGTCAACGCGGCCTTGATGGCGATTTCAGCTGTCTCGAAGTCGCGGATCTCACCTACCAGGATCACGTTGGGGTCTTGACGCAGGAAGGAACGCAACGCCGTAGCAAAGTTGAGTCCAATGGATTCCTTCATCTGCACCTGGTTGACGCCGTGCAGCTGGAACTCCACCGGGTCTTCCGCAGTGATGATGTTGGTATCCGGCTTGTTCAACAGCGAAACCGAAGAATAAAGAGTGTTGGTTTTACCCGATCCGGTGGGCCCCGTGACCAGCACCATACCGTAAGGCTTGAGCACCGCGCGCTGATATTTTTCCAGCGACTCCTGTTCAAATCCCAGTTTGGTCATGTCCAGCCTCAGGTTTTCTTTGTCAAGAAGCCGCATGACCACCTTTTCGCCCCACAGTGTGGGCAAGCAGTTGACGCGGAAGTCGAGCTGCTTTTTCTTGCCGCCGAGCTGCATCTTTAGCATGATGCGCCCGTCTTGAGGCAAGCGCTTCTCGCTGATGTCCATCTTGGCCATGATTTTGATGCGGGAGGTGATCGCGTCTTTCAGTTTCAGCGGCGGCGACATGATCTGATGCAACACGCCATCCAAGCGAAAGCGCACACGATACTCTTTTTCGTAGGGCTCAATATGAATGTCGCTGGCGCCACGCTTCACCGCATCGCTCATGATGATGTTCACCAGCTTGACAACCGGCGCCTCATCGGCGGACTTTTCCAACTCGCCGAGGTCGATCTCCTCCTGATCCGCTTGCAACTCGACGTCGGCGTCATCCCCCATCGCAGCCAGCAGCTCGTCCACGTTCTCGTCCGGCGCCGAGCTGCCGTAAGCCTTCTCAATGGCTTCGGCAATCGCCGGCTCGGAGGCTACCACCGGCTCGATGTTGAAGCCGGTCATGAACTTGATATCGTCGATGGCGAAGACGTTTGTTGGATCGGCCATGGCGATGGTCAGTGCGGCGCCCACACGGCTCAATGGGAGAATCTGATAGCGCTTGGCGGTCTCTTCCGGAACCAGCTTAATCACCGTTGGATCGATCTCGAAATACTGCAGGTTGATGGCGGGCACGCCATATTGGCGCGAGAGGAAGTTGGTCACCTCCTCGTCGCTGATGTATCCCAGCTGCACCAGCGTCGAGCCCAGGCGTGTGTGGTTTCCGGATTCCCGTTGCGCCTTCAAGGCGCGTTCCAGCTGCTCCGGAGTGATGACCTTCTCTCGGACCAGAAGATCGCCAAGCCTTTGCGACATATTCCCGCTTATCCTGGATTAGAAATTTTGAAGACGTAGAAAATACTCAAGCCAGACTTCCCGCAGGCGGCTGGGGGGACAGCCCGATTGGAAGAAAAACCGTGAGTGTCGCGATTGTGTCGCCGGTGACAGAAATTGTCAATTCACAATTAGTGCCATCCATGTTACTTTGGAGCCCCCGCAAGTGCATGCACTTGCGGTCAAAAAACGTCATTCATTGGCGGAATAGTGGAATCACCTTAGGCACCAAGTGTTTTACCAATCGACTCGTCGACCTTGGTTGAGAGTGACACACCTCGGGTCGTTCGCTTGCCGAGCTAAAAGACTCAGGGTTCCACTTCCCCCGGCAGAATCTCGCGCAGCGCCCACTGGATGCGGCGGGACGATTCATCCAGCAGTTGGATCTGGGCGGCTTGCTCGGCGTAGGCGGAAAGAGTGATTGCTTGGAGCGCGTTGCGGACGTGATGGTTCATGACGGCAATCACCCGAATCTTGTCCAGCATAACCCGGTACCGCCGCTGCTCGTAGGTAAACACCAAGAGTCCACAGATCACGCCCAGAATCACATCGTCCAGATAAAAAGTGATGCCATGCACGTGGCTCCGGTCGAGAACCAAGTTAACGAGCGCGCCTAGAGTGAAGAGAGCAAACCCCAAGAGAAAGCTGAGCCCGACACGACGAAGAAGGGAAACAATTGGCGGATCACGGAACATAATGAAGATTCAGTCTTTTGCCGGCGAGTAGCGAAGCTCTGCAGCACTCGCCTCCAGTTCTTAGATGTAGACTCGGCAGGTCGCTGTTGTGACGCTCCGTTCGTCCCGATGATCCTGTGCCACAGGCACTCTTGCCTGTGCCAACGTGTCCTTCCTGAGGAAGCAAGCACCAACAGGAGTGCCGGTGCAGACGGGTTCAGTCATTTCCGTTTCAACTGAACTCCCAGGTCCACCGCTAAGGATGACTGGCTTGAGATTTTACTGTGAAACGTCAATGTCATCGTTGCTCCACCCAGAAGTCTGGCCGGGCTGTCAATGAAAATAGCTTGCCCGCGTTTGGGAACCTGCCTAGTCATTGAACGTCGAGGGGAGGCCAAAGGTGCCCTCAACCACTTCGAGCCAGGTTCTCTCTTCGCGGAGGATGATGCGTTTGCTTTGGGCCATGGCGAAATTCTCACGCGCCTCTTTGTCGGACCTCAGTCGTGCCCGGTATTTCTCATAGGCAGCAAGCGAGTCGAAGGCAATGAGTCCCCATCCGATATCGTTGGTTCCTTCGAGGGGCAGGAAGTAACCCAGCAAATGACCGCCACATCGCGGAATGATGCTCGCCCAATTCTCGGCGTACTTCTTGAATTCATCACGCTGGAAAGGATCGATCTGGTAACGGATAAAGCAGGTAATCGTCATTACTCGCCTCCGGGTGTTCGGTTGGGCCGCCCGCTCGCGCCGCGAGGGCAACAATATGAACATCGCCGCAACCAGCAACATTGCTTGCCGGCGGCTGATCCGCGTCGTTAAGGGCTCGGTCGGGTCATCGTTCATCGCTCCGCACTATGCCACGCCGCTAAACACTGACGCTTCGTTAATGATCAAACTATGAATGCTCACGAATGCAGTCCGTTTTGAAATCCAACAAAAGTTGTTACCCGACCGTAGTGCCGCAGGAAATCGCCAGAATTGCCAGGATTGCCAGGATTGCCGGGAATTGAAAAATCCTTTCCATCCGAACAATTTTGGCAGTTTTGGCAATTCCGGCGATCCTGACAATTTTCTAGGCTAGTGGCAAAGGGTAGTGGCTGGTAGTAGCTAATTGCTAGTGGCCAGTGGCTCGTTCACACCACTACCGTCTCCTGGTATTCCCCGAAGACGCGGCGCATGGCGTCGGAAATTTCGCCGACCGTGCAATAAGCCTCGACGGCGGCGACGATGCGCGGCATCAGGTTCTCACCCGAGCGGGCGGCTTCTTCCACGCGGCGCAGTGCGGCCTGGTGAGCGGCTTGGTCACGGCGGGCGCGCATAGCGCGCAGGCGCTCCACTTGGCGGCGTTCCAGATCTTCGTCGATGCGCTGGATAGGTACAGAACTGCGGCCGTCGGTCTGGAAACGATTCACGCCAACCACGACTTGCTCCAGCCGGTCGACCGACTGCTGGAAGTCGTAGGCCGCGTTCTGAATCTCCTGCTGGATGTAG
>Ga0209648_10000175_pt1 | contig 46614 bp, 40 predicted proteins | sample GraSoi2013_115cm_FD_185830 | JGI IMG/M metagenome (GOLD analysis project Ga0209648, IMG submission 185830) | Grasslands soil microbial communities from the Angelo Coastal Reserve, California, USA - Sample 9_17_2013_115cm (SPAdes) (version 2) | ecosystem: Environmental > Terrestrial > Soil >... | reverse complement strand
TCTCAGCGTCTCCTTGTTCGAGAAAATACCGATAAATCAAGCATTTTTGCTCAATGACTCGCTTTCCAAGGAAAGCGAAGGGCCTAAACAATTGCAGTTGCTAGACTTTTAACCGGACACTAGTGGCAAATAGCAATTAGCAAATAGCAATTAGCAATTAGCCAAAGACGAAGCGCTAATAGCCAATTGCTATTTGCTAATTGCTATACTTACGTCCCGTGATCAACATCAAAGTGCAAGATCGCGTCGCTGTACTTACCTTCAACCGCCCCGACAAGCTCAACGCTTTGAATGGTGAGTTGTTGTCCGCCTCCATCGATGCTCTTCGCTCCTGGAGCTCGGATCCGAACGTCGGAGCCATCGTCATAACCGGAGCGGGCCGGGCTTTCTGCGCCGGTGGTGACGTGAGCGCCATGGCGCAACCCACCGAACAGTCGCATGAGCAAAACATTGATCGTTTGCGGGAGATGCAAGAGCTCTCCTGGTTGCTCTACAACATTCCCAAGGTTACGATCGCCGCGGTCAACGGGTTTGCTATGGGGGCGGGCTTGGGTATTTGCCTGGCCTGCGATCTGCGCATCAGCTCTGACCAGGCTAAGTTCGGCACCGCCTATGCCAAGGTTGGTTTTGGTGGCGACTTCGGTACGACATGGTTGCTTACCCATTACGTGGGCGCGCCGAAAGCCAAGGAGCTGCTTTTCCTGGCCGAGCCGATTGATGCGGCGGAAGCGCATCGACTCGGCCTGGTCAATCGCGTTGTGGCCCATGATCAACTCGAAACGGTGACGCAAACCATCGCTGGGCAGATCGCACGCGGGCCGTTGACCAGCTATCGTTACATGAAGGCCAACGTCAATCTGGCAACGCACACCGATTTCCGCACCCTTCTGGATCGTGAAGCCGAAACCCACTTGCGTTGCGGACAGACCGAAGACCACAAAGAAGGCGTGCGCGCGTTTCTGGAAAAACGCGCTGCGAAATTCGCAGGCCGATGAAGGACTTCGAGCAGATCATCTACGAGAAGACCAGCCATGTCGCCATGGTAACGCTCAACCGTCCCCAGAAGCTCAATGCGTATTCGGAGATCATGGTGCACGAGATTCTCGCCGCTCTAGGCGATGCGCGCGATGACGACGAGATTCGCGCGGTGATCGTCACCGGCACAGGCCGCGGATTTTGCTCGGGTGGAGATATCGGCCGCGACTTTCAGTATCCCGCGCGCTATCGCGGACACCGCATGGAATCGATGCTGGAGATGCGCGAGAACATGCACGAGCTGGTGAAGTTTCTGCAGCGCTTCGACAAACCAACCGTCGCCGCGATCAATGGCGCTGCCGTGGCCGGCGGTGTGACGCTGGCCTTATCGTGCGATTTCCGCATCGCCGCCGAAAGCGCGCGGCTTGGCGACACCAGCTTGAAATTCGCTCTGATTCCCGATGAAGGCGGCGCTTATCTGTTTCCGCGTTTCCTGGGATTGGAGAAGGCGCTTAAGATGTCGCTGTTTTCCGAGGTCTACTCGGCGCGCCAGGCGCTGGAGCTGGGATTGGTCACCGAGGTCGTGCCGGATGCCGAGCTGATGCCGCGAGCCCGTGAATGGGCAGAACGGCTGGCCGCGGGGCCGCCGATTGCGATTCGTATCACCAAGCGCATGATGTACAAGCAACTGAGCATGAGCCTCGACAACGCGCTGGAAGATGCGGCGCTCGGTACGATGGTCGCCAACTACACCGAGGATGTGAAGGAAGGCATCGCGGCTTTTCATGAGAAGCGCCCGCCGAAGTTTCGAGGCAAGTAAGCCGCTCGGAATCGCCGCAATCGCCGTAATCGCCGTGATCGGAAGAACCAGATTCCGGCGATTCCGGCGATCCCGGGCGATTCCGGCGATCTTCAGCCCGGTGAGCCCCCATCGACATACATAGTTGCTCATGGCCTCGAATCTCGTCCTCTCTCCGTCAACCCACGCTCGGTAAAAATTGCGGCGCTTTGCGGGCTTTCGTTGTCTGTTCGAAAGCGTAGGCGATCTTGAGCAACGTCGGCTCGCTCCAGGCCTTGCCAAAAAACGAGATGCCGACGGGCAATCCCCAGACTAAGCCTGCCGGAACGTTGATGTTGGGATAGCCCGCGACGGCCGCAGCATTGGAACTGCCGCCCACACTGTGGTCGCCGTTGGCCAGATCGATCAGCCAGGCAGGGCCGCCCGTCGGCGCGACCAGCGCGTCGAGATGGAACTTGTCCATGGTGGCATCGATGCCTTCGGCGCCGGCTAGCTGATGGTTCTTCGCCAGAGCGTCGACATATTCTTTGCTGCTCAGATCCCCCTTAGCTTCGGCTTTTTCGAAAAGGTCCTGGCCGAAGTAAGGCATCTCTTTTGACTTGTTGGTCTGGTTGAATGCGATCAGATCCTTGAGTGTACGTGCGGGAAGATCGCCGTTCAACGAAGCGAGATACTTGTTGATGTCGGCCTTGAATTCATAAAGCAGGACGAGAAGCTCGGTGTCGTCAAACTTGCCAAACGTTTCGATCTCCGCAGGATCGACAATGACCGCTCCGGCCTTCTTCATGGCCTCGATCGAGGTGTTCATCAGCTCGTCCACTGCATCGTTGAAGCCGAAATATTTGCGAACCACGCCGATGCGCGCTCCGGCCAAACCTTTGGGATCGAGGAAACGCGTGTAGTCCGTCTGCATCTTGCCGGCGGCAGCGCTTGTAGCGCCGTCTACGGGATCCACGCCAGCGAGCGCGTTGAGCAGAATCGCCGCATCGGTGACGGTGCGAGCCATCGGACCTGCCGTGTCCTGGCTATGCGCCAGGGGGACGATGCCGGCGCGGCTCACCAGTCCGAGCGTGGGTTTGATGCCGACGATGCCGTTCGAAGAAGATGGGCAAACAATGGAGCCATCGGTTTCTGTGCCGACTGCCAGCGCGCAGAGGTTAGCCGAAGTCGCCGCACCCGATCCCGAGCTAGAGCCGCACGCGTTGCGATCGAGGGAGTAGGGGTTGCGCGTGAGCCCGCCGCGGCCGCTCCAACCGCTGGTGGAATGGCCGGAACGGAAGTTGGCCCATTCGCTCAAATTCGTCTTGCCCAAGATGACTGCCCCGCCCTCACGCAGGCGCCGGGCCACGAAAGAATCTTGCGCGGGCGTTGACCCGGCCAGAGCCAACGAACCTGCGGAGGTCTTCATGCGATCGGCGGTGCCGATGTTGTCTTTGATCAGCACCGGAACACCGTGGAGTGGGCTGCGGGGGCCCTTATTGCGATATTCGCGGTCCAGTTCGCCGGCTATAGCGTCGGCATCGGGGTTGAGCTCAATGACCGAATTCAATCGCGGACCTTGCTTGTCTTTGTCCAACGCATTGATCCGCTCGAGATACTTCTCCGTAAGCGTTCGTGCCGTAAACTTTCCTGACTTCATGCCGGCCTGCAAATCGGCAAGCGTGACCTCATCCAGCTCTGAGGCTGGATGGCCTGCCGAGCCTTTGGCGCCGGCTGCTTTGCGTTGTGCCTCAGCCGTGACTGCGCCGATTACGGACAGGGCGGCCGCCACACCGGTGGCTACACTTGCCTGCAAGAACTCTCTTCTGTTGGAGATCAGTTTCCCGCAATTCTCATCGGCCATGATTCCTCGTCCTTTCCTTCCGCAAACCGAGCTTGTGACAACGGTATTCGTGCCCCTACTAGACCGGCGATTTTATCCCACGACGCGCCCGAGGGCGAGTCGAAGAATCAAAACCTTACCACTGATTTTACTGATGACACTGATTCCGAATGGGCTTGGTTCGGAATCTGCATTTGAAATCAGTGCCATCTGTGTTCATCAGTGGTGGGGTATTGTCCAGGGTTGAAAATGGTTACCGTCGCAACAGAACCGAATCGCCTTCAACAAAAAAGAATCGTGGAGCGCACGTCGAGCGTCTACAATCCCTTTGATAGACTGCATCTGCGACTCTTCGCGGGCGAAAGGAGCACCGTGGTCACGTTCAAAGTGAACGGCAAGCAAGCCAATGTAGATGTCGATCCTTCAACCCCGTTGCTGTGGGTACTGCGGGAAAATCTGGGGCTCATCGGAACCAAGTTCGGCTGCGGCATGGCCCAATGCGGTGCATGCACGGTGCACATTAACGGTCAGGCTGTACGCTCTTGCGTGGCCGCGGTGTCCCGGGCTGCGGACAAGGAAGTGACGACCATCGAGGGTCTCTCTCACGATCTCAGCCATCCGTTGCAGAAAGCCTGGCTGGAGCTGGATGTACCCCAGTGCGGCTACTGTCAGTCCGGCCAGCTGATGAGCGCGGCGGTGTTGCTTCGCGAAAAGCCCCAACCAACCGATGAAGACATTGATCAGGCGATGACCGGCAACATCTGTCGCTGCGGGACCTACCCGCGGATACGCCAGGCGATCCATCGCGCGGCCGAGCTCGCCAAAGACGGTGCACGATGACTGACACGCTTGAAATCTCTCGTAGAAACTTTCTTCAGCTGAGTGTGGCCGCCAGTGGCGGCTTGCTGATTGGATTCCATTTCCCTGGGTTCTCGCGGCGTGCGGAAGCCCAAGTAGGAGAGGCGCGAAAGTTCTCACCCAATGCTTTCGTCCGCATCGGCACCGACGAGCGGATCGCAGTGGTCGTCAACCATTCAGAGATGGGACAGGGCGTTTACACGGCCCTGCCCATGATTTTGGCCGACGAACTCGATGCTGATTGGAGCAAGGTGAGTTATGAACCGGCTCCGGTCGATCCCGTCTACAACCACCCTGTTTTCGGCATTCAGATAACTGGAGGCAGCACCAGCGTGTGGTCGTCCTTTGACCAGTATCGCAAAGCAGGCGCCGCCGCGCGGGCCATGTTGGTGGCTGCGGCTGCTCAGCAATGGGGTGTGGATGCATCGAGCTGTTCCACTGCGAACGGCAAAGTGATTCACCAGGCCAGCAATCGCAGCCTTTCGTATGGCCAGCTTGCCCAAGCCGCGGCCAAGATGACGCCGCCTGCCCAAATCGCCCTGAAAGATCCCAAAGACTTCAAGTTGATTGGCAAATCCGTCAAGCGCCTGGACACGCCGGAGAAACTGAACGGCACGGGTGTCTTTGGCATCGACGTGAATCTTCCCGGGATGGTGAATGCGGTGGTTGCGCGTCCGCCATCGTTCGGAGCAAAGCTTCGCAATGTTGACTCTAAGGCGGCGGAGGCGATGCCGGGTGTGAAGAAGGTGGTGACCGTTCCTTCGGGCGTTGCAGTCATCGCCGATTCCTTCTGGCAGGCCAAAAAGGGCCGCGACGCCCTGAAGATCGATTGGGACGAGAGCGCGATGGCCGGCTTCAGCTCGGCGGCGCAGCGCCAGCAGTATCGCGAGTTGTCGCAGAAGCCGGGCTTGGTCGCGCGCAAAGATGGCGATCCTGAAAGCGCATTCACAGGCCAAGGCAAGACCATCGAGGCCGAGTATGAGGTGCCCTATCTCGCGCACGCAATGATGGAGCCGCTCAACTGCGTCGTGGACCTCAAGGCGGATCATTGCGAGGTCTGGACCGGCACGCAGTTTCAGACCGGTGACCGCGCGGCCGCCGCTGCTGTCGCCGGATTGAAGCCCGAGCAGGTGCAGGTCCACACCACCCTGTTGGGTGGCGGGTTCGGACGTCGCGCGAACCCCGCCACTGACTTCGTTAAGGAAGCTGTGGCGGTGGCCAAAGCTGCCGGTGCTCCGGTCAAGGTTATCTGGACGCGCGAAGATGACATGGCCGGCGGTTACTACCGGCCTACCTACTTCCACTCGGTGAAAGGAAGCGTGGATTCGAACGGGAATCCTGTGGCGTGGCGGCAGCGTATTGTCGGGCAATCGATCATGGCCGGCACTCCGTTCGAGGCGTTCGGCGTGAAGAATGGAATTGATGGAACCTCGGTCGAAGGCGCTGCTGATCTACCGTACGCCATAGCCAACCTGACGGTTGAATACCATCCCACTAAGAACCCCGTGCCCGTGCTGTGGTGGCGTTCGGTCGGCCACTCGCATACGGCGTTTGTCACCGAATGTTTTCTTGATGAACTCGCGGCGCTCACGAAGCAGGATCCATTCCGGCTTCGCCAGCGCCTGCTGGCCGGCAAGCCCCGGCATCTGGGCGTGCTGGAGCTCGCGGCGGAGAAGGCGGGATGGAATAAGCCTCTGCCGAAGGGCCGGTATCGCGGCATCGCCGTGCACGAGGCCTTCGGCAGCTATTCGGCGCAAGTCGCCGAGGTTTCGCTCGAACAAAACAAGGTGCGCGTGCACCGCGTGGTTTGCGCCATTGACTGCGGCGCCTACGTCAACCCCGGCATCATCGAAGCTCAGGGACAAAGCGGCGTAATCTTCGGCATGACCGCGGCTCTATACGGGGAACTTACCTTCGCGAACGGCCGGCTGGAACAGTCCAACTTCCACGATTATCCGATGGTGCGCATGAACGAATGCCCGGAGATCGAAGTTCACATCGTGAAGAACAACGAACGGTCGGGTGGCATCGGCGAGCCCGGAGTGCCTTGCACGGCTCCAGCTATCGCCAACGCAATTTTTGCCGCCACCGGCAAACCCATTCGCAAATTGCCGATCCGGCTCAGTGCGTAAGTGGAGGCGAGATGACTAGAATCAGCAAGCCATTGTTTGCAGGCATCGTCACTTTCATTGCGGTGGCAGCGCTGGCTTTCGCTGGGGGAACGGACGCTCGGGAAGGGACCAACGATTCGTTGTTTGGCGCGCTAGTGCCGGTGTTACGACATCCGCGGTGTCTCAATTGCCACTCCGCCGGCGATTTTCCCCGGCAAGGCGATGACGGTCATGCTCACGCGATGGCCGTCCGCCGCGGCGCAACTGGGGAGGGGGTTACCGCAGAGAAGTGCACCACCTGCCACCAGGATCACAACCTTGCCGGCCTGCACCTGCCGCCGGGAGCGCCAGGATGGCGCTTGCCTGCGGCGGCCACGCCTATGATTTGGCGCGGACGTTCCGATGCTGAGATCTGCCGCCAGATCAAAGACCCAAGCCAGAATGGCAACCGCTCCATGGCTCAGATCGTTGAGCACATGACGGAGGACAAACTGGTTGCGTGGGGCTGGAACCCAGGGGAAGGAAGAACCGCGGTGCCGATGACTCACGATGAGTTCGCCACGAAGGCAAGAGCATGGGTCGCTGCCGGCGCGCCGTGTCCGGCACGGTGAATAAAAATCAGCCATTAGCACTTTAGCCTTTAGCTCTTGGCTGGACCACTTTGAGCCGATGGCGAGTTTCGCCTGACTAACGGCTAATGGCTAATGGGCTCTTTTCAAACGATACGAATGGTATCTTTACCGGGCTCATGCTTGCGCAGCTATTGCGCCTCTACGAATGGCGTATATCAACAGCAAGGCAGCAGCAAAAGAAGTGTCATTCCTTCGGCTACCATCCCGCAGAGCGGGAACAGGCTCTGAGGCGTAGCCGAAGGATATGCTCCTGCTGGACTTTGGGCGGAGCCGATTTCTCGCCTGCGGCTTCGAAATTGACACGGTCGTCGATAGTATGGAATACACCAACCCTAAAACCGGTAAGAGCTTCACTCGACTCTTGCTCGTTTCCACGGCCATGCTGGCGCTAGTACCATCCAGCCAATCCAACCCTGCGGAGTCAAAATCTGCGCCGGCAATTTCGGCCCAGTTTGACTCCAAAGACTGGACCGAGCCTTTTCCCCCGCATCGCATGGTCGGCAACATCTATTATGTGGGGAGCCGAGGCCTCGCCGCTTATCTGATTACCACGCCCGGCGGGCACATTTTGATCAACAGCAATCTTGTGAGCTCTGTCCCGATGATTCGCGAGAGCATTGAGAAGCTGGGATTTCACTTAAGTGATGTGAAAATCCTTCTCATCAGCCACGCTCATTTCGATCATGATGGTGGTAGCGCCACGGTGCGGAAACTGACCAACGCGCGTTACATGGTCATGGAGCCTGACGTGGCGGTCGTGGAGTCCGGCGGCAAGAGCGACTTCCAGTACGGCGATTCGCCGGATCTGCAATATCCGCCGGCGAAGGTGGACCGCGTGCTCCACGATGGCGACCAGGTCACACTCGGGGACACGGTGCTTACGGCCCACCTCACCGCCGGACACACCAAGGGATGCACCACTTGGACGATGAAAGTTCGCGAAGGGAACAGGGCTTATGACGTGGTTTTCGTGGGCAGCCCCAACGTCAATCCAGGTTACAAGCTGGTCAATAACCCCCGCTATCCGAAGATCGTTACCGACTATGAGCGCGGGTTTCAAGTGCTCAAATCGCTGCCCTGTGATGTATTCCTAGGCGCACATGGCAGTTACTTCGGCATGGAAGCCAAGTTCGCGCGGATGAATTCTGAAGATCGGAACCCATACATCGATCCCGAGGGCTACAAGAGCTACGTCGCCGAGCGTGAGCAAGCGTTTCGCTCGGAGCTGGAGAAGCAGATGGCGGCGGCCAAAACGCAATAAACGACAAGAAGATAGGCCGCGAATCCACGCGAATAAGCTCGAATCACCCGTTGCCATCTTCTCTTCCGATTCGAGTTTATTCGCGTTGATTCGCGGCCCAACCCTTGATCTGCGTTTATCTCACGAACAGCTCCGGCAGCGTCTCGCGCAGGTGGTCCACTTTGGGAAGATCATTGATCCTTATATAAGGATCCTTGGGATGATGGACTGCGTAGTCCTGATGGTAGCCTTCCGCCGGATAAAAGCCCTTCAGCGGGACAACTTGTGTCGCGATAGACCTTGAATAGACTTTCGCTTTGTTGAGTTGGTCGATGTAGGCTTCCGCGATGCGTCTCTGCTCGTCGCTTGCGTAAAAGATCGCGGAACGATATTGTGTGCCTTCATCCGGACCTTGACGGTTGAGCTCGGTTGGATCATGGGCCACAGAAAAGTAGACTTTGAGAAGCTGGCCATAGGAAACCTGCGAGGGATCGTAGGTGATCCTTACCGATTCAGCGTGCCCAGTGGCGCCCGAGCTGACGGTTTCATACTGGGCAGTGCCGGCCGCGCCTCCGGAGTAGCCTGCTGTGACTCGAGTCACCCCCTTCACGTGCTCAAAGACCGCCTGGATACCCCAGAAACATCCCCCGGCCAGGACCGCTGTCGCAGAGCCCTTGCTCGTGGCCAAGGGCTGGTCGATCAGAGGGCTGGGTATGGTTACAGCGGGAGCCGCGCTGCAGGCGACCGCGCTGCCGAGAAGAAGGATCGAAAAAGCCCGTATCGCGTAACTGAGCATGAGGTGACTCCCATCACACCGATTTCACGAAGCGCAACGAAGCGGAATTGATGCAATAACGTAAGCCGGTGGGTTTGGGCCCATCGGGAAACACGTGGCCGAGATGAGCATCGCAGCGGCGGCAGTCCACCGCGGTACGCACCATGCCGAATGTCGTATCGCGAATCTCTTCGACATTCTCTTGAGCGACCGGCTCCCAAAAACTCGGCCAGCCGGTGCCGGAATCGAACTTGGTTTTCGAATCGAACAGAGCTGTGTCACAGCAGATGCACCTGTAGAGTCCGGAGTCGTGCAGGTTCCAGTATTGTCCGCTAAAAGCCATCTCCGTATCGTCATGGCGCGTGATGTCAAATGCACCGGGCGAAAGCTGCTGTCTCCATTCGCTCTCGCTCTTCACAATCTTGGGCATATGGGCGACGCCGGTGCGCTCTCCGGAGTTGGAAAACTCCACAACCGTTACATCTTCCGGCTTTTGTGCCGGCGCCTTCATTTCCGAGGGATGAGGTTTATTCATAGACCACCATGCGTAAATGCCGGCAGCGATCGTTGCCGCAGAAATAAGAAACCCTCTGCGCGTCACGTTCGACGACGCTGAATCGGATGAGCGTTGGTTGAGATCAGGTTCGAACATTTGTTCTCGTCGCCGCTCTGGCAATGGCGGCGTGGCGCTCGCTGTTAAGCCTATCAGAAATCGGGTCATCGGGAGATCGGGTCATCGGATCATCGGGTCATCTGAGGCCAAGCATATCGCAGCTTGTCCTCTGTTCTCTCTTCCATATTGCTCCGATGATCCGATGTCCCGATGATCCGATGACCCGATCTTTCTGTGTTTCCGTGGTGAGGGTTCCACACAATTCTCGTCGACTAGTAGATTTGCGGGGGAAAGATTCCGGGGACCCAGGTGCTAGCGGAACGAATCATCTAACCAGCTAAATCGGCTTGTGCCTTGACAGCCCTGGATGTCGGATACGGGCCTGAAGGAGGGAGTATGAGCATTGAGATTCGGCGCTTCCTTGTGATCACCGCGCTTCTCATCGCCTGCGCTGGTCTGGCCCTGGCGCGGCAGGAACCGGCAACACCCGCCGAGCAGACGAAAGACCACGTCATCGGCCAAACCAAAGGCGCAGTCGACAAAGCCCAAGGCGCAGCCGGCAAAACCAAAGCCGAGGTCGGCAAGGTTCGCGTCAATGTTAGTCCCCAAGAGGCCTACATCTTTGTGGATGGCAAGCCCTACCGGCATCGCAGTACGACACTCGCGTTGTCGCCCGGTGAACACACCGTCACCGTATACAACTACGGCTACGAGCCGATGACCATGAAAGTTATGGTTGGCGCAAGCGACAATCCGGAAATCGAAGCCCGGTTGAAGCCGTCGGGCGAGCGCGTCTCCGGGCCTTGGGGCCGTATCCAGATCGAAGGCGCGCCGGGAGATGCACCCGTGTTTTTGAACGGAGAAAGTCAGCCGTTCTTCGTTGGCCACGTCGATGAGATGAACAACAACTTCATGTTGAAGCAACAACTCATCGTTCCTCCGGGAACCCACCAACTCACCATCCTTCACCGCAAGACCGGCGACACCATTTTCTCCGGCCCCGTCGAGGTCAAGGAAAACAAACGCCTGATCGTCTATGTGAAGCACGGGGGAAAGGCCAAGATGGTGTACAAGGACTGGTCGCATGGGGCGAAGATCACGTCGCTGAAACGGTTTGAGGCCAGCACAGCGACGGCGACCATCGCCGTAGCCCCGGTAACCGGCAAGTTCAGCGCCGACAAAGAAGGGATCAAGTGCAATGAACCGGCCAAGTTGAGCTGGACATCGGATGGAGCCACCATCACAACCGTGAGCGCCAACAACGAAAAGTTGGCCGACTCCGCAAGCGGTGGGCTCGATGTGAAGCCGAAGCAAACAACCAAGTATGAGTTTCGCGCCGCCGGTCCGGGCGGAGTCAAGACCGAGGAAACCACGATCAATGTGGATCCAACGGTGAAGGCGTCGCTCACACCATCAGCGCAGGAGCTGCGTTTCGTAAAGGTTGGCGACCAGGTGCAGGAACAAGGATCGGCCAACTTGACATGGACGGCGAGCAACGCGGATTCTGTCCGCATCGATCCCATCGGGGCAGTGAACGGTAACAGCGGTAGCCAGGAGATCAAGGCAACACCCGCGCAGAGCAATCTTGGACCTTTGGATGAAACACAAACGTACAAAATCACCGCTGCAAACGTTTGCGGAGGATCGGATACGGCCACGGCGTCGGTGCACTTAACCGGCTCCATCGAGGGCGCGCAGGTCGCAGAGGCGGAACCGACACCTGCGCTCCCCGCGACTGGCTCGCCTCTGCCGCTTCTGGCATTGTTGGGACTAATCTCGGCGGTAGCCGGCGGCGTTCTGCATAAGTATCGTGGCCGTCGTTAAGTTCGATCTTACGCTGGAAAGACGATAGGGAAAGCCGGAAGATAAGAAGCCGTACATTTCTCCTCTGAGCGGGCGGCCGGCCCGGGAATTGATTTCCGGACGGGCCGCCCGTTGCAAAGTGTTTGACGAGCACACCCTTCTTGGGTAATCTCATACCAAGTTAGCCTGACCGAGCGCATTGACTACTCCAGTATGCGGGCTCGAGCTCCGGGAACTTCGTGCTCGTAAAGTTCTGCTCATTGTTCCTCGATGCCTATGCCTGTGTCATCCTGAGCGGAGCGCCACGACGAGCTGCGCGTCTCGAAAATCTTGGGCGCGAAGTCGAAGGATCCCGAGGAATTTTCCCTCACTATGCTGGCGTAGGGAGTTCTTCCCATGTTCTGTCCCCGTAGCTGCAAGCGTTGAAATTACTCTTTCCTTGCACCCGGGGCTAAGGGTCGACCAACGGTCAAGTAAGAAGAATCTTTCAAGCCCGCAGCGTGTGCGATGACATTCTCGTGAGAACTCCCTGAGGCGGCATAGGCAAGGGACGCTTGCTCGGGATCCTTCGACTCCGCGCTAAAGATCCTGGCGGGTAACGAAATTTTGGAGGCGCTCCGCTCAGGATGACACAGGCGTCAGGTGACTCGTGTGATTGATACGAGACACCAAGGCAAAGCAGCTTGAATCGTTAGAATAGTTGCTGCTTGGTTTACGTTCCCCAAACCGACCATCTTTGCGTGGTCCTGGTTAACACGCGCAATCCTCTCAATCTGGGAGCGGCAGCGCGGGCGATGAGCAACTTTGGTTTCTTTGACCTGTGCGTCGTGAATCCTTACGAAGCGTCGTTCCGCGAGGCGCGGTCGGCGGTTGGCGCGTCGGAGGTTCTGAGTGAGGCACGTGAGTACGCGAGTGTTGCTGATGCGGTCGCTGATTGTGCCTTGGTGGTTGGAACCACATCCGCCGCTCGCCGTGGCCTGCGGCTTCCTCTGCGGAGGTTAGAGGAGGGCGCCAAGTCGATCGGCAAGCAGATGGGACACGGTCGCGTCGCGCTCCTGTTCGGATCGGAGAAGCGGGGTTTGTCGAACAAAGATCTCAGTCATTGCAACTGGCTGCTGCGCATTCCAACGCGTGAAGAGCATGGCTCGATGAACCTGGGGCAGGCGGTGGCAGTTTGTCTTTACGAACTTGCGCGCGGGTTGACGCCGTTGCCCAAGTCGAAGCTGTCATACGAGACGCGCCAGGAGTCTTCGCCGTCAAAGCGCGCGAAGCCACTGGCAGACGCTGCAGCTCCGGCGAAATCCGGTGAACTCGAACGCGTTACCGCTATGCTGCTGGAGGCCTTGCGCACAAGCGGCTATCTGGAATCGAAGGCATCGGCCGCTGCAGACGAAAAAGTTCGCCGCATGGTACGCCGGCTAAAGCTTTCCGCCGCGGACGCTGAGCTTTTGCTGGGCATGCTCCGGCAGATGGTGTGGAAGTGCAGGAGAAGCGACCATGAGGGGCCGCAGATTTGCGCAGAAGAACGCAGATCAAAGAAAGCGAGGGCCGCAAATCCGCGCGAATAGACTCGAATCACCGCTTGCTGTTCTTTTTTTCGGATTCGAGTTTCTTCGTGTTGATTCGCGGCCCAATCCTTCTTGATCTGCGTTTGTCCGCGTGAATCTGCGGATTGACCTACTTCACCAGCGAAGCCTTCCAGGTCCCGGCATCGACACTGGACCCGTCTTCGCCCTTGGTGGTGTAATCACCGGAAAGATCGTTGCCGTTCATCTGGCCGACTACCGTCGACCGGGCCTTGAGGTCGCCCAGGCTGAAGTCATAAGCAACTTCAAGTTTGGAGCCGTCGATCTTGATGTAGGCGGTCTTGCACTTAACTTCCTGCCCGGAGAGCGTGAACGAGACCTCGGCTGTCCACTCACCTTGGGCTGCGCCCGGGGCCAAGGCAATTCTAAAATCACCTTGTCCGCCTGCTCCGGTCCAGGTACCAACATACTTGCCGGCCGGACTGGCAACGGCGAACGCGAAAGATGAAAGAAGCAGAAGTAAACTTAAAGCACGAATGAGTAGTCGCATGCGGCGCAATGCTAACAAAGGCAGGCAACGAAAGGCAACCAGCGCTTGACCGGATGCATGGTGCCTGAGTGAAAAACATCCAACACGGAGAACGGAGGAAGCGGAGGGATGAAGGCAGGGCAGCACCCGTTTTCTTCCCTCGGTTGGAATCCATATCCTCCGCTGCCTCCTCTCCTCCGTGTTGAAAGGTTTTTTATTTTTGGCCAGGAACGACCGACTCGGAGCAAAGAGGCCTGGCGCAATCCTGTCTAACCCCGCCGCATCCAATATGTTAGGCTTTATCGTGATGTGCTTTTTTGAACGCGAGAGCAGTGGAAGAGGGAAGCAGAATTGATCGGAAAAGCCCTAGCCAAGGTTTTTGGCACCCAAAACGAACGTGATCTCAAGCGAATCGCTCCTCGCGTCGGCCAGATCAACGCGCTGGAGCCGGAGATGCAACGGCTCACCGACGAGCAGCTTCGCGCCAAGACAGACGAGTTCCGCGCGCGGATCAAGGAACGCTTGCAGGAAGCCGAGGCAGAGATTTCCCGCGTCACGGAGGAGATCCAGAGCGCTCCCCCTGACGCATCCGGCGATCAGCGCCGCAGCGAGATGGAGGCGTTGAACAAGCGCCGTCTGGAAGCACGGAACCAGGCGCTGGACGAGACTTTGCCGGAGGCTTTTGCGGTGGCCCGCGAAGCCGGCCGTCGCGTTTTGAACATGCGACATTTCGACGTCCAGCTGATCGGCGGCGTGGTCCTGCATCAAGGCCGGATCGCCGAGATGAAGACCGGTGAAGGTAAGACCCTGGTAGCAACTCTTCCCGTCTATCTCAATGCCCTTTCCGGGGACGGCGTGCACGTAGTCACCGTCAACGACTACCTGGCCAAGCGCGACTCGGAGTGGATGGGCAAAATCTATCGCTTTTTGGGCCTCAGCGTGGGCGTGATCGTGCACGAGCTGGATGATGACGAGCGTCGCGAAGCTTATGCCGCCGATGTGACTTACGGCACCAACAACGAGTTCGGATTCGACTACCTGCGCGACAACATGAAGTTCGACCTCAAGGATTGCGTGCAGCGCGGGCACAACTATGCCATCGTCGACGAAGTTGATTCGATCTTGATCGACGAGGCCCGCACACCGCTGATCATCTCCGGCGCGAGCGAGGAGTCCACGGACAAGTACGAACGCGTCAACCGCATTATCCCGAAGCTGACCAAAGGCGAGGAGATCGAGGTACCTCCGGGCGAACCCAAGATCTATACCGGCGACTACGTGGTGGACGAGAAACACAAGGCCATCACCGTGACCGATGAAGGCTTTGAAAAAGTAGAGAAGCTGTTGGGCATCGGCAACATTGCCGATCCGGAAAACTGGGCCCTCAAACACCACGTGGAAACCGCCGTCAAAGCCCATGCGCTCTACCGTAAAGACGTGGAATACGTCGTCAAAGACGGTGAAGTGATCATCGTGGACGAGTTTACCGGCCGCATGATGCCGGGGCGCCGATGGTCTGACGGCCTCCACCAGGCCATCGAAGCCAAGGAAGGCGTGAAGATCGAGCGCGAGAATCAGACGCTGGCCACCATTACCTTCCAGAACTACTTTCGCATGTACAAAAAGCTCGCGGGCATGACGGGAACGGCAGAAACCGAAGCCCCCGAGTTCGACAAGATCTACAAGCTCGCCGTAACCGTGATTCCGACCAACCGGACGCTGCTGCGGCTTGAGAATCCGGACGTCGTTTACCGCACGGAAAAAGAAAAGTATTTTGCGGCGGCCGATGAGATTCAGAAGATCAGCCAGGAGAGCCGGCCGATCCTTGTGGGTACCACGTCGATCGAGAAATCCGAGCGGCTTTCCGAACTTCTAAAGCGCAAGAACGTGAAGCACGTGGTCCTGAACGCGAAGTTCCACGAGAAGGAAGCCGAGATCGTGGCCCAAGCCGGACGGCTCAATGCCGTGACCATCGCCACCAACATGGCCGGCCGCGGCACCGACATTCTTCTGGGCGGCAACCCGGAATTCATGGCGCGTCAGGAGATGGTGAAGCGGGGCATCGCTCAGCAATTGCGCACCGCGGGAGGAGAGGTCGCGCTGCAGCAGGACACTTCGCAGAGCATCGTCTTCTATTACAACGGCGTTGAATACCAGTGTCCGACCGATAAATGGAACGAAACCTACAATAAATACAAAGCCGAGACCGACGCCGAACACGAAAAAGTAGTTGAGGCCGGCGGTCTGCATATTTTCGGCACCGAGCGGCACGAAGCGCGGCGCATCGACAACCAACTGCGCGGGCGCGCGGGCCGCCAGGGCGATCCCGGATCGTCTCGTTTCTATCTCTCGCTGGAAGACGATCTGATGCGCATCTTCGCGCGGGCTTGGGTTTCCGGCCTGCTGCAGAAGCTGGGAATGGAAGAGGGCATCCCGATCGAATCACGCCTGATTACCCGGCGCATCGAAGCCGCGCAGAAGGCGGTGGAAGCGCAGAACTTCGAGTCTCGCAAACACCTTCTGGAATATGACGACGTGATGAACAAGCAGCGCGAGGCCGTCTACGGGCTGCGTCGCGAGCTGCTCTCCGGCGTCGATCAAAAAGAGTTGATTTTGGAAGATTACGTTGCGGCCATGGTCTCCGAGTCGCTCGATCGCTTTGTTCCGCGTGACGTTCATGCCGATCGGTGGGATGTGGACGGCCTGCGCAAAGCCATGGCTGATAATTTTGGGTTGGACCTGGCCAAGCAGGGCATCGATCCCGACCGGCTCAACCGCCAAGAACTGGGCGATGCAATCTTTGAAAAGTTGCGCGAATCCTATGACGCCAAGGAAAAGCAGCTCGGCGCCGAGGCCATGCGCTATCACGAGCGCATGATCATGCTGAGCGTGCTGGACACGCAGTGGAAAGATCACTTGCTCAACATGGATCACCTGAAAGAGGGAATCGGCCTGCGCGGCTACGGCCAGCACGATCCTTTGGTGGAGTACAAGCGCGAATCATTTGATATGTTCGAAGCCATGATGCAGCGCTTCCAGCAAGACACGGCGCGCTATCTGTTCCACATGCAGATCGTGGAGCCGCCTTCCGCGCCGGTGACGGTTCCAGCCGATGGAGACGACGGCGGGCCCAAACGCTCGGCCGCCGCGGCCGGGCCGCTGCGACGCCGCGCCTCAACCTCGGTCGACGATATTGAAGCGCAATTCCAACGCCAGAAGAAACGCGAGCTGGAACAAGCGCGCATGGCCGGCTCCAATGGCGCCAATACACCTCAGCAGGTGGTTCGCGGCGGCGCCAAAGTCGGACGCAACGATCCTTGCCCATGTGGTTCAGGGAAGAAGTACAAGAAGTGTCACGGGGCCTGATGGCCTTTTAGCCGCAGATTAACGCTGATAAACGCAGATCAAAAACAATTGGGCCGCGAATTAACGCGAACAAACGCGAATAGAAATGAAGTCATTCGTGTTTATTCGCGTAGATTCGCGGCCTAACTTTCTTGATCTGCGTTCTTCTGCGTCAATCTGCGGCCCTACCTGTCTCCGCCGCGATCTCCGCCGCCACGCGGGCCACGATCGCCGCCGCCGCGAGGGCCACGATCGCCGCCGCCGCGCGGACCGCGTCCACGCCCGCCGCGACCACCGTGCCTGCGTCCGCCACCGCCGCCGCCCTGCGGTCTGCCACCGCCGCTAGGCGGGCGATCGGAGCGTCCAGCGCCGACAGTTTCACGATTCGCCTCTTCGCGGTTGAAGTTAGGTTCGCTCTCCTCATCGGGGAAGTCGCCGCCACCTTCAAAGGTGATGGTCTCTTCGGATGCGGCCGGCGATTCGTCGCGATGATGGCCGACATGACCACCTTCGCCCGCTTCGCCGGCAGACGCGCCATCACTTTCACCGCGCGGGGCCGCCTGCGCCATTTTGGCGCGCTGCTCCCTCAAGATCGCCTTGCGAGATAGCTTGATGCGGTTGCCCTCAATGCCGAGGACTTTGACCAGCACCTGATCGCCTTCTTTGAGCTCATCGCTGACTTCGCGCACGCGATGCTCGGCGATCTCGCTGATGTGCAGCAGGCCGTCGGTTCCCGGGATGATCTCCACGAAGGCGCCAAACTCGGCGATGCGCACGACTTTGCCCAGATACGTCTTACCGACTTCGGGCACAGCGGTGAGGTCGTTGATCATCTGGATGGCCTTTTGCGCCGACGGACCGTCGCTCGAAGCCACGTTGACCTTGCCGGTATCGTCCACGTCGATCTTGACGCCGGTCTGATCGATGATGCTACGGATCATCTTGCCGCCCGGCCCGATCAGATCGCGAATCTTGTCGACAGGAATCTGCAAGGTGTAAATGCGCGGAGCGAAGCTGGAGATTTGTTCACGCCCGCCGCTGATGGTCGCTTCCATCTTATCCAGGATGAAGAGGCGGCCGCGGCGCGCCTGCTCCAGCGCCTCGTGCATGATCTTGGAAGTGATGCCCATCACCTTGATATCCATCTGCAGCGCGGTGATGCCTTTGCGTGTGCCGGCGACTTTAAAGTCCATGTCGCCGTAGTGATCTTCGGCGCCGGCGATGTCGGTGAGAATCGCGTAAGAGTCTTCTTCCTTCACCAGCCCCATGGCCACGCCGGCGACTGCGGACGTTAGCGGGACGCCCGCGTCCATCAGCGACAGGGAAGCGCCGCAGACGGAAGCCATCGAAGACGAGCCGTTGGATTCAAGAATGTCAGAAACAACGCGCATGGTGTAGGGCCACTTATCATCGCTCGGCAGTACGGCGGAGATCGCGCGCTCGGCCAGCGCGCCGTGGCCAACTTCACGGCGTCCCACGCCGGTCATGCGGCCCACTTCACCGACTGAGAACGGCGGGAAGTTGTAGTGCAGCATGAAGCGCTTCTTGGTCTCGCCTTCGAACCGTTCGACGCGCTGGGCGTCGTCGGGAGTGCCGAGCGTGGTGGTGACCAAGGCTTGAGTTTCGCCGCGGGTGAAGATGGCGGAGCCGTGAACGCGGGGCAGGACACCGACTTCAATTGCGATCGCACGAATCTGGTCGAACTCCCGCGCATCGGGACGGCGGCGCTTGTGCGTTACCTGATCGCGGAAAATGCGCTCGCGCAGGATTTCATAATAATGAGAGAGTTTCTGGGCCGCCTCTTCGTCGTCTTCGGGCAGATCGGCCTTCAAGCGGTCCTTGATCTCTTTGACCTTGGTGTAGCTTTCGAGCTTAGGATGCTTGGCTGTATCGAGCGCATCGGAGAGTTCATCGCCGACTTTGGCCTTCAGCGCGTCGTAGTAAGCCTGATCGAATTCAGCCGGATTCACTTCTCTCTTCTTCTTGCCGCCGCGTTGCACCAGCTGGCTGATGGCCGCACAGATCTTCTTGATCTGCTCGTGGGCAAACTCAATGGCTTCAAGCACGCGGTCCTCGGAGACTTCCTTCGCTCCTGACTCGACCATCACGATGCCTTCGGCGGTTCCCACCACCATGATATTCAGCACGCTCTCCTGCATCTCGGCGTAGGTCGGGTTGACGACCATCTGATCGTTGACCAGGCCAATGCGCACCGCACCCACAGGTCCGTGGAACGGAATGTCGGACAGAGTGACGGCGCAGGAAGCGGCGTTGATGGCGAGTACGTCAGGATCGTTTTCGGTGTCGGCGGAGAGGACGAGCGAAATAATCTGGGTTTCGTTGCGGAAAGTTTCTGGAAACAGCGGTCGGAGCGGACGATCGATCTGGCGGCAGGTCAGAATTTCACGTTCGCTGGGCCGGCCTTCGCGTTTGATAAAGCCGCCGGGAATGCGTCCCCCGGCGTAGGTGTACTCGCGGTAGTCCACGGTGAGGGGAAAGAAATCTATGCCTTCGCGTGGATCAGGCGCGCAACACGCGCTGCCGAGCACCACGTTATCGCCCTGCCGGACGATCGCCGAGCCCTGTGCCTGTTTGGCCAAATGCCCGGTTTCTAAGTGGAGAGTTTTGCCGCCTGCGAGTTCAACAGTGGCTGTCTGCTTCATGAGTTCCTCATTTCTAAGGAGGACCAGCAGTCTTATTGGTTTCGAGCGAGAGCGATTCAGTACGATGGAACGGATCTGCCGGAGGAAGTCACACGACTCCTTCCGGCTGAAACTTCCGTGAAAAACGTCCGGTCAATCGATTATTTGCGGATTCCAAGTTTCTGGATGACGTCTTTGTAACGTTCGGTATCGTACTTCTTCAGATAGTCCAGCAAACGGCGCCGCTTGCTGACCATCATCAGGAGACCGCGCCGGGAGGCATGGTCCTTTTGGTGGTTTTTGAAGTGCTCAGTCAACTCTCCGATACGCTCGCTCAAGATGGCAATCTGAACTTCCGGGCTTCCGGTATCCGATTGGTGCGTGCGAAAACGGTTAATGACATCGGCTTTGCGCTCTCTCGCTAACACTGAAACTGGTTGCACTCCTATCTCTAAATCTTGTCCTGTTAGTGACTTAAACAGCCTACCACGCAGGACGGCGGGCTGTAAAGCTGCGGCCAGAACCACTAGTGGTCACGGAGGTTACGCAAAACCCCTGCCCCTGTCATCTTGGTAGAACTCCCTGAATCAGCAACGGAGACAAACATTCTCGGGATCGTTCGTGCTTGCTCAAGATGACAAGCCCGCTGGCGTTCTCCAATCAAACCGACTAATCAGGCCGGAAGAAGGAGCTTCTGTTCAACGTCCGATTCCATCGTACGATTTCGGCCGGGACCGATCCTAACCCCGGTGCCTACCGTAGCCGAATGTCAGACGTGGCTGCCCGCGAGGGAATCGCGATAGAGGATTTCGGGAGGCGCGGAACTTTGCCGCTGCCCCTTAACGGCTGTGATTCCCGGGTGACTTCGGTGCGTCATTGGACTATCTGACCATTGATCTTTCCACGCTGCTGAGTTACTGTGCACGCCGAAAGCTTCCCGAGGAGGAACCGAATGTTCTGTTTCAAGTGTGGCGCATCGATGGCCGACAATGCAGCAGCGTGCCCGAAATGCGGCGCCGTAGTCTCTGCAACTCCGTCTCCTGCAATGCCGGCGTCTGCCGCGGCTCCCGCGCGCGCACCTGCAACGTCGTGGCAGGACGCGTCTCCGGCGCGACCCTACGTTGGCGCGGCCCAGACGGACGGTAAGGCAGTCACCAGCCTCATTCTTGGGATTCTCTCGATCTTTCCATTCTGGTTTCTGACCGGCATTCCCGCGATCATCGTCGGGCATCTTTCGCGGAAGAGTATCCGGGAGAGCATGGGACGACTCAAAGGCGAAGGTATGGCACTTGCCGGTCTGATCATGGGTTACATCAGCGTGGCCGCCATACCTTTCATCTTGATCATCGCTGCTATCGCTATTCCCAGTTTGCTGAGGGCGAAGCTGCTAGCGAACGAGTCGGCCGCGGCCTCTACAGTCCGTACGCTCAATACCGCTGAAGCCACCTATTCCGGGAAGTTTCCCAATGTGGGGTACGCCCACGATCTGAGCACGTTGGGGCCTGGACCCTCGGGAAACTGCACAGGCGAGGGAACTCTTGAGCATGCCTGCTTGCTCGACGCCAAGCTGGGATGCAGCGGAGCTTCCTGCGTTAAGTATGGCTACCGGTTCGAAGTCGCGGCGACCTGTGGATCGGATGGAGTCTGCTCCGATTATGTGGCCACGGCCACACCCGTTCAATTGGGAACAACCGGTAGAAAAAGCTTTTGCTCCACATCCGACGGGGTTGTACGGTCGCAACCCGAGGGGCGAATCCAGGCTCCCCCAACGGTTGCTGACTGCCAGTCGTGGTCCCCTGTCTAAAACGTGTTTCAAAAGCACTCCCGACTGATTCGACAGGGCTTTCCCAGGGGCGGAAGAGTGTAAAGCCGCTCGATGGAACATCAAGCAGCTGATACCAGCCAATTTTCCAGCTGGCGATGATCGACAGCCCCGGCCTGCTGCATTACCGGGCGACCGGCGCTCATCACCACGAAGTTGGGAATCCCGCGCACATTGAACCGAGCGGCGAGCGCAGGGTGGCGCTCGGTATCAACCTTCAAAACGATGGCACGGCCTGCCATATCCGACGCAGTGCGGGCCACTTCAGGAGCGGTAACACGACATGGGCCGCACCACGCCGCCCAGAAATCGATCAACACCGGAACCCTCGCATTTGTGACAATTTCGTCGAACAGCTCCGCATCGACCTCCAGCGGTTCGCCCAGAGGACGCAATGCAGTCTTGCAAGAGCCGCAGCGCCCGGTGTCGGTGAGGTGACGGGCCGGGATCCGGTTTTTCTGTCCGCAACTACTGCATGTTCTGATGATAGGCATTTTCGGGCCTCGTATGCTCGTCGTTAGGATGCGCAGTTCGTGGAAACGTCCTGTTCGTGGTGAATTTGGACTCTGCGTACCTAAGATAGTGTACGTCGCTGGAGGGGAAGGTCGTTCTTTGAGTCTCTTTTACGGCTTGTCGAGGCCGAGGTGGGGGTGGCCCACCAATGCTCCTTTGCTCTTTCTTTTCTATCCGTGACAAACACCGAGGGTGGCCCATCCCCTCGGCTGCGCTCGGGGCAGGCTCTTTGCGGAGAAGCGCAGTGACCCCGGTCCAACAGAGTGTGCGAGCCCTTGGGCGCACCAGAACGCCTACCCCAAGAACTCTCAACTACAGAGGAAGACGATCAATCTAAGACCTCGCAAAAGGCGGCCCCATAAGGCACAGGTCTGCTGGCCAATGCCGCAAATACCGGCTTGAAAATATTTTGGCAGCGTGCTCCTATTAACGTTCACGCGTGGCCCGCTGGCGATGCCCGCAGAAGGCAAATCCTCCGGGAAGGCAGCTCGTGGAGCCGGTGGAAAGCTTTTAGATACGAGAAGATCAAGATGTACCCGGCCTCTCTGACTCAAAGGAAGGAGAAGTCTCAATGAAAGTCGTGTCGTCCCTGATTGTTCTAGCCTTTGCAGTCGCAACACATGCGCAAACAAATTTTTTCGCGCAAACCGGTAACCAAAGCCTGTCAAGCACAAATCTGGAACGGATGTCTGAATCGCTGGAGATGCGCTTTGCGTTGAGCGCTGTCCCACCGCAACTGCGGGATAACGCGACCACATACGTGTTGGATCCAGCAAAGGGATACGTCGTGAACCACAAAGGAACAAACGGTGTTAGTTGCATCGTCGTGCGGAGTGATTGGCAGTGGCCCGACCGTCCCTTTCGAAATGACATTTATTGGCCGGTTTGCTATGACGCCGAAGGCTCGAAAACGCTGTTACAGGATTATCTCTATGCCGCCGAATTGAGGGCTCGCGGCATGGACGCCAAGCAGGTCCATAATGAGGTTACAAGGAGATTTGGGAAGCCTGATTACCCAAATCCGGCTCGCCCCGGCGTCTCCTACATGATTGCTCCGGTGATGCGCGGGTTCACCAGGGGCACAGAACCGGTGACCATGAATATGCCACATTACATGTTTTATGCTCCGGGGGTTACAAATTCGGATATAGGCGGGAAGGGGTATGGTCAATATCCATTTATGTTGAGGATGAGCCCCGGTCGCGACGACGTCATCATCATGCTTGTGGGCGAAACGGAGAAGGCGAAAATTCTCCTGGACTCGAAGGAGCTGCTGGCTGATCTTTGCTCTTATCGCCAATATCTCTGTACGACTCCAGCGACGCGTGCTCGGACCCCGGCAGATTAGAGCTCATCAACCCGTCTCATCAAGCCGTCAACTTCCGACCGCCGTTTTCCTGCGTGTTCCTCGTAAACGCGCTTAGCACCTCGGATAGTCAGCAGCTTCTCGGCGCTGCACGGGCCCTAATTCGTTGATGTGGAGTTCCCTCAGTCCGTCGTCGTTCAGCATCTCTCTTCCCAGACCTTTTTCTGCTCCCGGAACACCTTCCCCGGGCCTATGGCATCCAACTGGATAAGAGTCCCGCAGGCCGGCAGAGTCCTGCAGTTTTTGAGGATACATGGGAGTCGATCCCCGAGCCAATCGTTCGCAGAGAACACAATTCCGGATCTGGGGTTTGCGCTGCCCCCGCCAAGCGGGCATGCCTGAAGGAGTGCCCAAGGTCTCAACGTTGAGTTATTGGGGCATTTTGAAGCATTTAGACGCATTGTGTTAAACCCTCTTCGTTATTTGCTTCAGTCGGTGTGGCGCGATCCGCCAGTGATCCACCAAGGCCTCAAAAAATGCCGACTTCTCTCACCAGCAACACTCGAAATGCCAAGGCAGCGCACAGGCGCAAGGCCATTGCGCAAGTGCGCGGCATCAAGGCTAAGAGCCGCGTGAAGGTGGCTTTGCGTTCCCAACAACGCGGCGGCTACCCTCGGGACAAAACCCAGTCATTTCTTGCGGTCGGCGTGGGAGCTTCAGCGGGAGGGCTAGAGGCCTTTACCCAGCTTCTTGGCGCTCTGCCGCCCAAGCCCGGCATGGCTTTCATCCTGGTTCAGCATCTGGACCCACAGCATCACAGCATGCTCACCGACATTCTGTCCAAGACCAGCAAGATCCCGATTCGCGAAGCCAAAGATGGGATGGCCGTACTACGTGATTGCATTTACGTGATTGCCCCCAACACCAACATGGCCATTCGTGGGGGGAAGTTGAGACTCACGCCCCGCGCACATTCCCAGAATCCTCACTTGCCCATTGATTTCTTTCTGCGTTCGCTGGCAGACGATCAGAAGAGCAACGCAGTCGGCGTGATCTTGTCGGGGAACGGTTCCGATGGTGTGGCTGGATTGGCCGCGGTAAAAACTGAAGGCGGCGTCACCTTCGCCCAGGATGAACAATCAGCCAAGTTCAACGGCATGCCGCACAGCGCGATTGCCTCCGGCAATGTGGATTTCATCCTGCCGCCGAACCAGATTCCTGACGAGTTGCTGAAACTGGTCGGGCATTCGTATCGTTGGCGCGTGGGAGAAACTGAAACGCTCCCCTTTTCCTCGAGCGATACTGGTGGCCTGAACAAGGTTTTCGCACTTCTGCGGAATCTCAGCCGGGTTGACTTTACCCACTACAAGACACCCACCCTGCAGCGGCGGATTCACCGGCGCATGGCCCTTCAGAAGATTGAAACGCTGAATCAATACGTCAGCTTTCTTAAGCAACATCCCGCCGAAGTGGCAAAGTTGTACGGCGACCTGCTGATCAATGTCACCGGCTTCTTCCGTGACCGGCGAGCTTATGAGGCGTTGCGGAAGGAAGTTTTACCTCGCATCGTCAAAAGCCGAGCTCCGGATACACCCATCAGGGTATGGGCGCCTGGATGTTCTTCGGGAGAGGAAACCTATTCGCTTGCCATCATGATCCTTGAATATCTGGGAACGGCGGGCATGAACATCCCGCTTCAGATTTTCGGGACTGATATCAGCGAAGCGAGTTTGGAGAAAGCCCGCAAAGGAATGTACCCGGAAGGCATTTCGAGAGATGTTACTCCCGAACACCTGCGGCGGTTCTTCGTTCGGGTAGAGGGTGGATATTTGATAAGCAAATCGGTGCGCGGTGTATGTGTTTTTTCACGTCACAATTTGCTCAATGATCCTCCTTTTTCGAACATGGACTTGGTTTCCTGCCGGAATTTACTGATCTACATGGGGCCAGAGTTGCAGAAGAAAACTGTTCCCATGCTCCACTATGCCCTCAAGCCAAACGGGTTTCTCTTCCTTGGCCCTTCCGAGAGCGTGAGTGGATTCGAGGACGTGTTCGAGGTCGTGGACAGAAAGCACAGAATCTTCCTGCCCAAGCGAACTGCAAACCGCCGCCACATCGATATTGGCCGCTTCCGTCTGGGCACGGGAATCGTCCATGACGGCGCAAGATTTGGTGAAGCGACTGGGGAGAGGGGGTCGGATGTGCAGAAAGAAGCCGACCGCATGGTGCTGGCGAATCATGCGCCTCCCAGCGTCATCATCAGTGACGATTTGGAGATTCTTCATTTCAGGGGACGCACCAGCCCCTTTCTCGAGCCTGCCTCAGGCAAAGCCAGCTTTAACCTCTTGAGAATGGCCAGGCAGGGGCTCGCCGCCGCGTTACAGATAGCAATCAAGAAAGCAAAAAAGACCAATGCTGTCGTCAGGAAGGAAAACATACCCGTCCAACCTAACGGCGGCTCAGGGCTCGTGAATATCGAGGTAGCTCCGATTCGCGCTGCGTCGGAGCACAGTGGTTGCTTTCTCGTGCTGTTCCAAGAGAGCAGTCCGGCGAAAGGCCCACTACCGCCTAAATCTCAAAGCCAAGGCGAGCAATCGAAATTAGTTGGCCATCGAGAGATTTCGCGCCTGAAGCGCGACCTCGCGGAGTCCCAGGATACGATCGGAGCCCTGATCGAGGGTCATGAGGCGAGCGCGGAGGAATTGCGCTCAGCCAATGAAGAAGTGCTCTCCGCTAATGAAGAACTGCAAAGCACCAACGAGGAACTGGAGACCTCGAAAGAGGAACTGCAATCGGCAAACGAGGAACTGGACACCCTCAATGAAGAGCTGCATAATCGGAACCAAGAGCTGGGTCAAATCAACAGCGACCTGGTTAATGTGATGAGCAGCGCTAACCTTCCCCTCGTTCTCGTGGGAAGCGATCTCCGCATTCGGCGCTTCACACCAACGGCTGACAAAGCATTCAACATCATCGGTCCTGATATTGGCCGCCCCATCACCCACATCCGCTCTAAGATCAAAGTGCCGGACTTAGAGCAGTTGATCTTAGGGGTAATAGATTCGCTGACCTCTCAGGAACTTGACGTTGAAGACCTGGAAGGGCATTGGTTTTCACTTCAAGTCAGACCCTACAGGACCCTGGACAACAACATCGACGGCGCCGTGCTGTCCCTGGTCGACATTGATGCGCAAAAGCGCAGCGGCGAGCAGCAGAGAAAAGCCAAAGAGTTTGCCGAGGCCATTGTAGATACGGTGCGCGAGCCGCTCTTACTGCTCGATTCCGACCTCAGAATACTGAAGGCGAATGCTTCATTCTATGAAACTTTTCATGTAACCCCCCAGCAAACGGAGCACAAGTTTCTGTACCGCATAGGCGATGAGCAGTGGGACATTCCGAGATTGCGAAGCTTGCTGGAGAGCTCGCTCGCCGACGGTACGGGCAGAGGCGAAGTACGGGACTTCGAGGTCGAGCACCAATTCCCGAATATCGGCCACAAGGCGATGCTGGTCAACGGCCGTAGAATTGCTGAGGCCGGCCACGCCCGCGGGCCGCTGATTTTGCTGGCGATTGAAGACATCACCCAGCGCAAACAGGCCCAAGCTAGGCTACGCGAAAGCGAGAAGCGCTATCGCACTTTGTTTGACTTGGGTCCCGTCGCGGTCTATTCCTGCGATGCGTCGGGGGTGATTCTCGAATTCAACCGCCGCGCAGTCGAATTGTGGGGCGCCACTCCGGCGCCGGGAGAAACCGAGGAGCGATTCTTCTGCTCGCACAAATTGTATCGTGCTGACGGCACTTTGCTGCCACACGACGTGTGTCCCATGGCCGAGGTCTTGTCCGGCAAAATCGCGGAAGCGCGCAACATGGAAGTGCGCATTGAGCGGCCCAACGGTTCGCGGATTGTCGTCATCGTGAATACTCTTCCCCTGAAGAACGAAAGAGAGGAAATCACGGGAGAGATCAATTGCTTTAGCGACATCACCGATCACAAGCGCGCGGAGGCTGCCCTGCGAACCACTGAGAAACTTGCGGCCGCGGGAAGAATGGCTGCGGCACTGGCACACGAAATCAACAACCCCCTTGAATCAGTTACAAATCTCGTTTATTTGGCCAAGCGGGAGCGGGCGGTTCCGGAGCCAGTGCGCAACTATCTAAAGGCAGCGGATGAAGAGCTCGTCCGCATTGCCCATATGACCAAACAGACCCTGGGGCTGTATCGGGAGAGTGCAACTCCTGAACCGGTTGCTATATCTGATTTGTGGCAGAACTTACTTTTGATGTTTTCTGCCAAGATCAAGAACCGGCGAATCCGCGTTAACTTGGAACTCGAGACCGAAGCCCAAATTGTCGGGTTTGCAGGTGAATTACGCCAGGTCTTCGCCAATCTACTGAGCAACAGCATTGATGCGGCCGCTCTTGATGGCGCAATACGCGTCCGAGTCGCCGACGCCCATAAGCATAAGAATGAAAATCGGCAGAATGGAAATCGGCGAATCCCCGGCGTCCGCATTACGATTGCCGATAACGGTTCGGGAATCCCGAGCGCGATCCGTGGGCGAATCTTCGAACCCTTCTTTACAACCAAAGAAGATGTAGGAACCGGCCTGGGGCTTTGGTTGTCGAAGCAAATCGTCGAGAGTCATAAAGGCTCAATCAGAATACGCAGTTCGGTGGTGCCAGGGCGAAGTGGAACCGTGGCTTCGGTGTTTCTGCCCTCTAATCCTCCCCAATAAGAAGGAGGCAGTACCATGAGCAACAAGCTCATCCTGGTAGTCGATGATGAACAAAGAATCGCGGACACGCTTGTACTAATCTTGCGGATTAATGGCTATGAGACCGCTGTTGCATATGAAGGTGCCTCTGCGCTTGCGCATTGCTCCACGATTCAGCCGGACCTGCTTCTTACCGATGTGGTGATGCCCGGCATGGACGGCATAGAATTGGCCGGGGCCGTGTCTGAAAAGTTTCCGGAGTGCAAGGTGTTGCTGTTTTCAGGTCACGCGGCCACTGCTGAGCTATTGGACCGCGCTCGAGAGCAAGGCTGTGATTTCCCGCTACTTTCCAAGCCCGTTCATCCTGAGGTTTTGTTGAAAAAAGTGGCCGAAATATTGAACTCTCCAGAATTGAAACAGGTCGCTTAAGCCCCTGGAGACCTTTTCGTTTCAGTTACGGTTTCTGTGGTAGACATCCGCCAAGTAAGAACTTCTTTTGGCGTCGCGGAGATACTCGAGGGCCTCTGTATCCAAGCAACTGCTCATCACTTATTGAACGTCTAAACATTGTGGCTGGGTGTGGCCGTGAACAGGCCATCGCCGGACATGCAAGGCAGGATCTCAGAAAATGCCGTCCTTCCTGGGGCTCCAGCCCAAAACGCTGCTTCAGTCCGTTCTCGACAATGTGGGTGTGGCGCTTGCCGTCATTGACCGTGAGCGAAGATTCGTCTTCACCAATCGGGCCGCACTCGACATGTTCGGGGCCACTGCGAACCTTTCCGTAGCCGAGTGGCGCCGTAATTACAAGTTCCACGACATCCAGGGTCGGGAAATTCCCGCAGGAGAGGCTCCCATCCTACGTGCCTTCGCCGGCGAGGAGGTAGAGCCGCATGAAGTTCGCATGACCCTACCCGACGGTCGCTTTAAGTGGCTTCATGTCGCGGGTCACCCGTTCTCCGTCCTGGGCCTCACTGGAGTGTTGGTAATCGTTACCGATGAGACCCAGCAGATCGAGTTGCGGAGGGCAATGGAACGAGCCCAGCGCTTCGAAGCCATCGGGGTTCTGGCCGGAGGGCTGGCCCACGACTTCAACAACATCCTTTCCGTACTCTCGGGGAACATCGCTCTTGCCCTTACCGACGAGGGCGTCCGAGAGATCACCCGTGTCCGCTTGCACGAGATGGCGGTGGCGCTCAAGGCGGGCGCCGCACTGATCGCGCGACTGATGGAATACAGCCGCGCGGAAGATACTCAGATTCGCCCCGTACAAATGAACGAAGTGGTGAACGCGGCGCTTGAGTTGGCGCGTCCGCTCTTCAAGGGCCAGGTGCGCGTCAAGACTGAGCTGTCGGATGACCTGTCTGACGTGCAGGCCAATTTCTCGAGACTCGAGCAGGTGCTTGTAAACCTCATCTTGAATGCCTTGGATGCCATGCCCGAAGGCGGAGAACTGACGCTTTGCACCGAACTCGTATCCAGGGATGCAGTGAACGGAAGAAAGAATGAGGGGAAGGATCAGTTCGTCCTTATTACTGTCGCCGATACCGGAATCGGGATTCCTGAGAAACTTCGACTCAGCGTGTTCGATCCCTTTTTTACGACAAAGCCGGGTGGCAAGGGGGCTGGCCTGGGACTGTCCAGCGCGCAAGCAATCGTGCGCCAGCACAACGGTCATATCGAGGTGCAAAGCACTCTAGGCGCTGGAACGAAGTTCAGCATCTATCTCCCGGTCGCGGAGAAACCTGCGACGAGCCCCGAATAGGCAGAGATACCCTTCATAGACAAAGTTCCGCGGGAGGAGCTCCTTCGTTGGTCTTGCCGCGCGGAGAGTTCTTCCAAGAGACTGTCCCGGGAACCGCATTTCGCGGCCCTAATTTTCGTCAAGGTCTTCCCAGCGAGGATTTACTTTTTCCATCAAGGCAACCTTCTTCTAACTCGGCGAGAGAGAATGTAGACCCAAAACTTGTAGTGGAGTCCGTGCGCATCGGGCCAAGCATAGCACGCTAGAACACCTCGTATCGGCATGGCAGAGGACACATCCTCGGGATCTCTCCACTCCCCTTCAGTCGCTTCGCTCCCTCAGAGTCGGTCGAGATGACAAGGGACGGTGGCCCTTTCACTACCTGAGCCGGCACGCTGGCGCTGCTCGCGCAGCCCAAGGTCTTCGCTGCCTGGCTCCGACCACTGTTTCGAAAAGACTGGATCGTCTACTCCAGAGAGATCACTTGACCGCACTAACGAACCACAACACGAACCCGGCCAAGATTCAGAATGCGCGCAAAGCGGGTCTTGAAATCGCCTTGCCGCTGCGTCGCCACTCTAAGCGCTGGAAAATACGTTCCGGGTTTGGAGAAGGTATAGGTGGTCTTAAGGGTCACACGAGAGAAGGACGAGTTTGAGTCATCAAACTTCTCTGCGACAGGATAGTCGCCTGCGCCTTCGAAGTCCCATTCCGCCGCCACCACTGTGCCTCCGCCCGGAGGCGCTTCGATCTCGGCTGCGAACTCGATCACCTCGCCGACCGCGACTTTGGCGCGTGCGCCACCGTTCGCCGTCACAATGACAACGGGCTGAATGCCCTTGCGCGCGGCTGCCGTCGGCGGCACCCGCACTTGACCATCTGCGATCTCGTAACTCGTGCTTTCAGGCGGCGACAAGCCCTTCTCAACCCAATCGCTCAAATCGCGCAGAGCCTGCTGGAGCACCCCAACGTAGCTGACCACGCGGGTCGTTCGCACGGGGCGGGGATCGCCCGGGTTGGCCGTCTGCGTCGTGTGCATAGCATGATCAATGAACCAGAGCCGATAGTGGTCATCCAAACGCGGCCCCAAGGCGGACTGGACGAGCGAACGGTACCAGTCCGCCTGCCAGGGATATGCAGCTTCGTCCACCAGCGTCTGAACGACAATCATCTTACCGGCGAACCGGCCGGTCTGGACGGAGCCGCCGCCAAAACGGGCGTAGCGAGGGCCCATCAGCCTGGGCCGCTGCGGGTAAACGGGTTCGCTTCCCACCCGGAACTGATCCCAGACTTAGTAATCCGGCGAGGGGACCTGGTGGCGGTGATAGGTCTGGGCGGCGAGGTAGACCGAGTTATCAATCAACACCTCATCGCCGGCCTTGATGCCGGCCAGCGCCTGGAAGTGCGCCTCGCCGAACCCGATCATCACCAAGTCGCCGATCACGCCGGAGACATAGATCACATGCCCGGCGGATGTACCGCTCTTGAGAGTGAGGGTGGCCCCTTGGAGACTCTTAGCTGGGAGGCTTTCGACTCGAAACGCCGCCGGCGACTCGGACCGGCTGTCAGCGAACTTTGCCACCATTGAAACCGGCAGGCCCATTGCGGCGGCCTCCCCGGCCATTACTACCTTGCTGATAGTCGTCTTGTGCTGGAGCCGGGCGCGCAAAAGGGACTCAGGCGGGTTCGCGCCGAGATAGCCCGGCTTGGTCCAGAAGTCCTCGAAGTACTCCGGATCCCACTTGACCATATTATCGAGCAGGCTGGCGAACACGCCGGTATAGCCCATTGCGATCCGCTCGAAGTTGAACCACGCCCGTGGCGGGAACCCCATTCGCGTCACTTCCGCGAGGGCTTCCCGCTCCTCATTGTTCAATCCCGCATACATGTCTCCGCTGCCGCCTGGCTCCAGAGCGTCGACGATAGCGGGAAACTTGTCGCGCAGGATGCGCATGGCATGAGCCTGCACCGTGAACAGGCTCGGGATGCTCAGCGGGCACCCATGGACGAAGGGCACCGCGCCGTCCCAGACACCGATGCAGTTCTCCATGCAGCCAATCGTCTTGTAGGCCCCGCCGCTGCCGCCGAAGACGTAGCCATAGGCGCGATGATCGCCATACATCTGCGCAGCGAGGACCCGCGAATACCTGGCTACGGCTGCGCTGGCTCGATAGCCGACGATAGTGGCGTCCTCACCGGGAAACATGACCATGCGGCCCTGATTTGATTCCACTAGGTAGCCGCCGCTCTCGATGGCGAAAGGGATGGTGTCAGCGATCAAAGCGCCTTGCATTGCGGGCCGGTTCGCTGCGTTTTCCGTGCCCGAAACAGCCATCAGCGGCTGGAAGAACCGCCCTTCGTAACGTTCCGCCGGCGGGAAGTAAACGGAGAACCGGCACTCCGTGCCTTCGAACCCGCCATGAACATAGCGATGGCGAACCGGATCCCCCCGCCACTCGTCGATGTCCACATATGGCTTGTCGTATAAAGGATCCCTGGATCCGACTGGTCCCCTTGACGGGGCCTCCGTCCTGGTTACCTTCTCCGTTGCCGAAGAGCCCATGAGTCGCGCCTCCAGGTTAAGCCCACGCGCGCGGCGCAATTTTTTATTGACGAGCGGCTGGCCGTTGATAGAGTTCAATCGTGTATCCGTCGGGATCTTTGACGAAGTTGGTGCCGTCGACGATGCGGGCGGGGGGATAGCCCGCCGCTGCCACGCGCTCCGCCATCTTGCGGCCGTTCGGAACGACAATAGTGATACTGCCGAACTCCGTGGCTCCCGGTTTGATCTCGCCTTTGCGAATGACGATCAGCGTGTCCGCGCGGATGTCGCCGGTCATGCCAAGAAGATACTCGACTGGCTCGCCCTGGGCGGGAACCTTGGCATCCACTTTCAGGCCGAGCACTTCCGTATAGAACTTCTTAGAGCGCTCTAGATCGCTGACTCGAATTCCGAGACCCGCGACTCGAATAGGCTTTACGTCGTCGGGCATGGCGGGAATGGAGGGAGCCGCTGTTTGAGCCGCGGCGGCGAAAATGCCGGCCAGCAGGCTGGCTGATAAGAGAAGCGACCGATTGCTCAAGGCATTTCCTCCCAAGGGTTACTGGCGGTTGTTGGTAGAACTGGTGGGGGGCGGCAGAATCACGGCGTTCGGTCCCGCCTGGACCTTGGCATTGGGGTCGATGACGATGCCATCGACGATCTTGATTGGATACGCCGGTTGGGCGACTTCCTTGGGCGCGATCGCCTTGTAGGATTCAACCGAAGCCACTTCCTTGTTCCCATCCGGTGCCATGACAAATGCGGGCAGAGCGTCGATTCGGAGCGCGAACGAGATGTGGGTCTTCTCGCCCCCGGGCCCGGTCGGGCTGTAGTCGGCATTGCGGCGCAACGCGTAATAGACCGCCGGCAACTGCACCCACGTCAGCACCTCGATGACCGTGCCGCGGGCGTTCACCCAACCTTTGTAAACCGCTTCCCATGGGCGATAGCCGCCCACATAACCAGTGAGGGAACCGTCTGGCTTCATCTGCAGATCCACCCGTGCGCGCAACAGCTCCAGATCCCGCGCGTAGGAGGGGTCGCGCAACATGATGTCAGCTGGGGCCGTCGAGATGATCCTTCCGTTGGATATGCGGGCTGGGAGTACGCCTTCATACTTCGGGTGGGGTGCGATGCGGAAGGTATAGTCTCGGGCAATGTTGCCAAGGCCGTCCTTGACCATCTTGTCATTGCTCATATAAAAGCCGACCTTTACATGGTTGTCGTTCATGGGATCGGCGCCCTCGCCGGCCACCACGATTACCGTGGTCCACGCGCCATTCCGCATTTCGTCATTGAAATTCAGTGCCCCACTCGAAAGACGGTGCGGACCGCGATAGGTCTTCCAGCACCCGAGAGCCTTGTAGAAGTTGTTGTCTATGCCCTTCTCGCCCGTGGGGCTGGTGAAGCCGGTTTTCTCATCATCATCCAGATTGATACCTTCGGCAATCGTGCCCGACATGCTCTCTATCCCGGGATCGGGCGTTGAGGTAGGGTTGACATAGATGTTGGCCCGATCCTTGCCCCGGAAGGCCATCTGATTTTGGCCGTGAACGGGACTGCGCGTCGGGTTAGCGGGATTGCGAAGCCACTTCGCCTCCTCGAGCGTATATCCCGCATCCACCAGGACTTTAACCCAGTCGGGCGACGGATTGGTCCCCCTGGGACAGTCGATCCCAGGATCAATGACGCCCGTCTTAGCGCCGTAGTACATCGCCGGCTCGTTCCATTCGACGACGTAGGTTTTCGTCCATTTGACGGACGGGGATCCCTGCTGCGACACGGCGGAGCCTGGGAACCCGATGGTTATCGCTGCCATTGCGGCCGCGATCAAATATCGCTTCATTGCAGCTCCCTCTCTCACGCGATGACTTCTGTAATTGGGCGCGCGGTTTTCATCGAGCCGGAGCCGAACTCGCCGACCGGGGCCCCGATCAGCTGTTGCGCTGTCAGCGAGACGCGCGTGACCGATTCGCCCGTAGTGTGGATGTGTTGACCAGCCTTGTGCCTGCCGCCGGCCTTGCCAGCCAGGAACATCGGGATGTTGTCGATGGAGTGGATCTTGGCGTATCCGGTGTCGCTAAACGCCATGATCAGGCTGTTGTCGAGCAGGGTGCCTGCACCCTCCTTGACACCGTCTAATTCAACGAGGAAGTCGCCAAAGGCCTGCATGACCATGCCGGCAAGCATACTCGTCTCCGGCTGGTAGCCGAGTTTGGCGTCGGTAGGTTCGTCATGTGTGATCTGGTGATAGATCTTGCTCTCCCCGGCAACGTAGGTTTCCGAGATGCCCGGCGTGTGGACGAAGTTGAACACTCTGGTTTGGTTACACGCCAGACCGAGAGCCAACAGCTTGGCCATTGCCTTGGTGTTGGCGCGAACGGAGTCGACCGTAGCCGACCGCGGCGTCTCCTTGGGAGCGGTGGGCACTACGCAGGACTCGCATTTCTCCGGCTTCTGCAGCTGGGTCGCCAGCTGGTTCTCCATTTCGCGGACGGAGGTGAAATACTGATCAAGCTTAATCTGGTCGGACTTGCCGACACCTGCCATGAGAGCCTGGCGCTGGTCCTTAATCGCAGAAAGCACGCTCTGACGAAGCATGATCGAGGGATCCGGCTTCCAATTGTCGCTATTCGGGTCTTGGAAGCCGGCGCCGAATAGCCTGGTGTAGAGAGCGAGTGGCGTGGTCTCCGGCATGGCGAAGGTAACGCCTGTGCGGGTCGAATAACTGACAGGTTGGCGGGACACTGATGCGTCGATGTCGATGGCTTTGAAGCGAGTTGATGTACCGATGGCGTCGGCGATCGTGGAGTCGAGGGAGGGACCGTCGAACCGGCCCGACGCGGCCGGCGCGATGCCGGAAAGAATCGAGGCATGGCCGCTCCAGTGGACCAGGTTTGGCCGCCCGTCCCCGATCGCACGGAAGCCGGAGAAAACCGACACCTTGTCCTTGACCGGCTTCAGCGATTCCAGCTCGGGCATGATTTCATAGCCATAGCCAGTCTTGCTCGGAACCCAGCGTGTGCCGCCCGTAGGCGTGTCTGTAAGCCCTAGCCCCCAGAAATAAGTGCCGAACCTGACCGGCAGCTTCGCTCCATCGGCGTATACCGTGCCGTTGCTGTCGAGGAACCGGTCTAGGATTGGAATACTTACGCAGACAGCTGTACCCTGCAGCATGCCGCGCAAGAATGAGCGCCGATTGAAAAGCAAGCTCATGGAACGACTCCTTTGGATGTTTTAAGTGGCGTCGTTTCGGCCGCCGCAGTTGAGGACATACGCTCGGCTCCGCTTGGAACCACCACCTTGAAGAACTGGGGACTGGAAGCGATCTGTACTATGAGATCGGGAAGGCGATATCCGTTGCCGGCGAAAGCCTTGGCTTGGTTGAGGAGATAATCTTCGTCCTGCTCGTTTGTCTCGCGGCCAACACCGTAGGCGTAGAGAGTGTGCACCAGACAGCCGGGGACCCTCGGGCTATCATGTAAAAACTGGCCGAGACCCTGCGCGCCCTCGAATTTCACGCCGTTGATTCCGGCACTCACATCGATCGTCGTGCCGTTCTCCATCGTCCGCAGCTGTCCCAGTCCATCAAAATGCTCGAGAGCAAGTCCCGGTGGATCGGTGCGACGATGGCACACGGCGCAGCCTACGTTTTGCATGTGATCGAGCAGCCGGGCGCGAACCGTCCCTTTGCTGCTGTCCTGAACTCTGGAGAAATCCACGTTTGCCGGTGGATCTGGAGTCGACTGGCACATGAAGATTTCATACAGCTTGATGCCGCGCTTGGTGGGAGAGGACGTTCCCGGGTGAGCGAAGAGCGACAGAAAGCTGACCTGGGTCAGAATACCCGACCGTTCCGACGACTGCGGAAACGTGTACGGAGCCCAGTCGCTTAAGGAAGACGAAGCGAACGGTATACGGTAGACCGAAGCCAGCGGGCGGTTGATGAAAGTGTCGTTTGACGTGAAAAGGTCGCGATAATCCCGCCTTTTGCGGACCAGCAAGTCGATGGCCGTCTTGAGAGTCTGTTCCTTGGCGCTATCGGACACAGACTGGTTGAACTTGGGATAAATCGCCGGATCTTTGACAACGTTCTCAATTCCATCGAGCTGCAGCATGTCCGTGAAGAAGGCGTGCGCGCCATCCTCAAAGCGTGGAGACGACACCATCCGATTGAGCTGTTGCTTGAGGCCGGCCTCGGTATGGATGGCGCCGCTGCGGGCAGCGGCAAGGAGCTCCGAGTCCGGTGACGAGTCCCAGAGGAGGAACGACAAGCGGGCAGCTTTGGTGTAGCCGTCGAGTCGGTATTGGTGCGGATGGGCCGGATCGGGTTCGGCAGTCTCCACCCTGAAGAGGAACTCCGGAGCCAGCAAAAGGCTGGTCAAGGCAAGTTTCAGGCCGGCATAGAAGTCACTCGACTGTTTCGCTCCCGTTGACGCCGTGCGCAGGCGGGCAAAGGTTTCGGATTTTGTCAGAAGGCGGCGAAAGAGTCGCTCACCATACCTTTCGATGAACAGACGGGCGCAAGCGTCATCGGCCCGGGCAGGATCGGCAGGCTTACACGGGACCGAAGCAGTTCTTTGCGGTTCGCCTAGCACCTGGTCGGATATGGAGCTTGCCAAGACGAAGTACTGTTCGAAACCGGAAGACGTCAGCGACAGCTGGGCGCTCCCGATGGCCAGCAGTCTATCGACTCGCTTTTCCGGCTCGAAGCGCGCGTTGATCTTGATCGAGGGACCGAAGACATCGGCGATCGTGTGCCGGTACTGAGTCTCGGTAATTCTGCGAAGGGCTACCTTTATCTTTATCGCCTCGCCAGCCGTCGGCTGCGGAGCTTGGACGGGAGTCGCGGCAAAAGCGAGTGCTCCGATGAAGGCGCCGATACCCACCCAACGTACTTTCTTATGAATAAGCAATTTGAGTTCCCCCGTAATGCGCTGAAGCGCCAAGACGCGCCGCGGGGCCAATTCCAATTAGCCTCGCGATCGGGGTCCCGCCGGCCGCACCACTGTAGTTCAAGATCGTTGCTATTTGCAACAAAATTTGTTGCGAATGCAACCAAGACCTGGGCCGTATCGCTTGAGTTAGAGGCCGTTCTGTAGCAAAATCGTTGCTGATGTTGCCCGGATGAAGAAAACAAGCGCAAAGGAAGGTCCCATTCCACTCAAGAAACGCTTTCAAAAGCTTGCCTCCTACCGTCTGCACAAACTGGCCAGCATGTCCGATCGGTTCATTGATCTACGCTATCGCCGCAAGTTCGGGCTGCGTACGCCTGAGGTGGGGATTATGGCGGTGGTTGGGGCGTCGAGTCCCGTGAGTTTTAAGATGACCTGCGTCGAGACGAATCTCGAAAAGAGCAAGGTCAGCCGCGTTGTGGCTCAGTTGCTCAATAAGGGCCTATTGAAGAAACATGAGGACCCGGCCGACCAGCGTTCGTTTCACCTTACCCTGACGGCCGCCGGCAAAAAATTGTACTGGGCCATGTATGCTGACGCCCTCGCACGAAATGAGCAATGGATTGCCGTTCTACCTAAAAAGCAACGGGCGCAATTCCTCGCATCCCTGGAGCGGCTGATGCACCATTCGCAAAAGCTCCTGAAGGAAGAGGAAGAGGAAGAGGAAGAACGCAAGGCAGGCGCTACCGCCCGCCAGACGCGAAGCGTCTGAGTTGCCCGGGTTTGGGGCTCTTGTGTTCACAAAAACAGAATCATTCTCTATCGGTCGGCGACCTGGAAATCATCAAGTGGGCGCCATGTTGGGAGTTTAGATCAGTTCCTCCAAAGGACGAAAGACTGACCGGCTGTTGATCACGAATGGGAAAAGGGGCTTGCTATACGTCAGAGGGAAAGGCTGGGACGCTCTGGCTTTCCGCAATGCATCGTCGCACGACAGTCAAGGCAGACAGCAAGGTCTTATCGGGGATCGTACGGCGCTGGGTTATCAAGCCAGGGGCAATATGGTTCGCGTGGAATCCCATTGAACAGGAGTTTCTGGAGAGGCATACTTCTGGTGACAATGGTCTATGGAGATGCACCGTAACCCCAACTTTCGGTACGGTCTTGTTTTTTGCCTGTTGACGGTGGCGAGCGCAGCCGCAGCCCAGTCTGGCTCCATCCATCAGCAGATTGAACAGACTTATAACTTCCAGCCCCATTTGCTGAGCAGCCAGCAGATTACCGACAAATCGGCGGTCCTGGATCAGTTCTGGAGAAAAGCCAAGGCCGAACCGTCGCTCTATGTCGCTGCACTGCGCCAGGAGCTGGGAGACTTCAAGAACCCGCCGTTCTTTCTCTACGATGGCAGCACGCTGTTGCTCAGTCTTTCGAATACCCCGGCAGATCGAAAAATCGCTCTGGCCGCCATGGCGCGGTGCGATCTCCGCGATGTGCAGCCCGATGAGTATTTCCGGCAAGTCCACCACATGGCGACTTTGAATGAAGACACGACCGCGGCAGCTTTTCACGTTCTGGAAGATCCGAATTTCAAAGTGTTCATTCCCCAACACGTGCTCACGCTGGGACAGAACTACGTCCTCATCTACCTGCTGCTGCCCACCGGCCAGGATTACTGGTTACAGCCCGCCATCGACCGCTTGAAGGGTGAGAGCGACCCAACAGCCCAGCAAAGCCTGCTTTTGTTGCTCTGGTATGCACAAACCGACGTAGCGGACCGGGCGATCGCCGCATTTGCAGACGATGCGAACCAACCGTCCTCTTCACGGACTTTTGCGCGGGAGCTCGTTCAACGCAAGGACAAGATCGGATTAAAGCAGCGAACGCTAGCGTTGAGTTCGACCGAGGAGTCGTTGCGCCGGAAACGCAGTGAACGGCTCAAGGCGGTAAGCGATGAAGCGTTGATTGATCTCGATCAATACACAGTGATGTTGATGGCCAAGCGAAAGTAGGCCATTCAGCAGTTGTCAACGGGGGAAAAGGGGACAGCCTGGAAAATGGGCCAGCCTCAGGCTGCCCCCTTTCCTCGACCACATTCCACCGACCCAATTTCTTGTCACTTGAGGACGCACGTGCCGCAGGTCGGCGTTCTCGCTGAGCGAAGGCCGTACACCTGTCCTTGGCGGCAGGAAGTCGTAAAATCACTCACTCAGAGTTCAAAAGGAATGTCCTGGCACAGGGCATCACCGAGGCCGCTACGGTCAACCGGGCTAGGTTTCACGACCACTGCAGAGAGTAAGATAGGCTGGGCAAGGACGAATATGCGGTCGCACATCAAGGTTGGGCGGGTTTTCGGGATCGAGATCGGGATCCACTATAGCTGGTTCATTATTGCTTGGCTGATTACTTTTTCCCTGGCGGCGCGTTTCCACTCGGTCGATCGCGACTGGAGCCCGGGCGTAGTCTGGGGCGCTGCCGTAGTCACGGCCATCCTGTTTTTCGTGAGCCTGCTTGCGCATGAGCTTGCCCACTCGCTGGTGGCGCGCGCACACAAGCTGCAGGTGCGAAGAATTACGCTGTTTGCGCTGGGCGGCGTCTCTGTCATTGAGAAAGAAGCCCCTGACGCCAGGACCGAGTTTCTGATAGCGATCGTGGGGCCGCTCACCAGCGTAGTGCTTGGAGCGACGATGTTGTGGAGCGCCCAAGCGTTGGCCGGCAATCCCGATGCCGGGCCGCAGACGCCAAGCATCGCCATCCTGTACTGGCTGGGCACCATCAACCTGGGCCTGGGAGTATTCAACATGCTGCCGGGGTTTCCCTTAGATGGAGGACGCGTCTTGCGCGCCCTTGCCTGGTGGCTCACTGGGAGCATGGATCGGGCCACAATGATCGCTGCACGCACCGGTCAGGTGATGGCGGTCATCTTTATTGCGTTGGGGATCTACCAGTTTTTCCGCGGCGCCGGTTTTAACGGACTGTGGATCGCCTTCATAGGCTGGTTCCTGCTGCAAGCGGCCGGCGCCAATTACCAGGAGGTGGAGTTGAAACACGCCCTTGCCGGCGTGCGCGCGGGCGATCTGATGTCCCGCGACTGCGCCCAGGTTCCCGGGCGCACCAGTGTGCAGGACTTTGTGGACGAGTTCCTGCTGCGCACCGGCCGACGCTGCTTCTTCGTGACCGTGCAGGACGACATTGCCGGCCTGATTACTACCCATGAGGTCCGGGCGCTGGACCGCAGCCTTTGGCCGGTAACACCTGTCCAGCAGATCATGAAGCCCATGGACAAGGTGCGCGCCGTTGCTCCCGAAACAGCAGCCATGGAAGCTTTGGAACTAATGGCGCGTGAAGACCTGAACCAGTTGCCGGTTGTCTCCGACCACCGCGTGGAGGGCATGGTCTCGCGCAGCAATATCCTGGAGGCGCTGCGATCGCGGCGGGAGCTCAAGGGCAGTGTAAGACAAAATTCTTGAGTGATAACGTCTCGTTATCGCAGAATCAATAGCCTACGTGGAATCAAAGCGGACCCGGGATTCTGACCGGCGCTACGTTCCGCTTGGCTCGCTGGCTCTGCCAGATTTTCAACGGTTCGATGACAAGGGGATGACGATGCTTCTCCATGTTAACTACCCCTGACTTCGGTCAGCATCTCCCTCTTCTCCTCCGAAGAAGCTCATCGCTGCTTCGTCCTTGATATCCTGCGGACGGTCTACCTCATCGACCACTTCGCGCTTGGTGCAGATAGCGTCGCCGGAGCTAATGTTCTCGACAATCTCCTTAAGGTCGCTCGCCGCCGGATCCCAATCGCACCAGACTTCAATCCGAACCCTGTAGTATCCCATTCAAACCTCCTTCCGCGGACCCTCCCATCCACCGCGCGCGTTTGGGCTACGTCGGTGTCAAAGGTCTTAACGGATGAGCAAACGACAACTCATGGCCATCTGGATCGGGCATATGAAAATATCGTTCGCCCCATGACGCGTCTCGCGGGGGTTCCGGGCGGAGTCCTCTTTCGTTCAGATATGCCCAGAACCTGTCAACGTCAGAGACATAGAAGATCAGCCGCCCCCACTGGGAAGCGGGTTTGCCCTGCTCGAGATTGAGAATGGGATCCTTCCCATCTTGGGCGCGGAGAGACGAGAAATAGCTGTCTTCCCCGCCGTAAATGACCTCGAGGCCCAGAAGGTCTCTATAGAACCGGACAGAGGTCCGCATGCTCGCCACCCTAAGCGTAACTGCGGAAATCTTCTCAAGCGTCACTTGTGACACACGCGACCCGCTGGCCTTGCTCTTGCCAGAAAACACTGATCCAAATTGTAATCAACAGCCTGGACCGGGAAAAGGGGACAGGCTGGGAAGGGCGAGGAAAAGGGGAGAGCCTGAACTACGTAATTTTCCGTGACGAAAGCGGTGCGTGCTGCCGGACATTCCCTGCCATATCACGCAAGCGTGGTGTGCGTCAGTTCCCATTGTTCTGAGAAATAAAATTGCGCAGTTCAGGCTGACCCCTTTCCCCCAGCGCTGAAGGCGGCCTGTCTCGTGAAAGGCGGACCGTCGACAGCCTAAGTGATTGGCGGCCGCGCCCGCCGATTGTCCCTTTACGCATTTCACGCACGCGCCACGTGCGCACCTCGGAGTTCGGTTAATTTGAATCACATCATTTCCCAAGGACCAGGACGCTGTTGTCTGATGAGTTTCTGGCGGCCATTGACCGCTGCACTAGCAACCGTCCGCGAAGTCAACTATCCGGCGTATTATATTCCGCGATGAGAGGAGCAGGTCCATGCATACTGCGTACTTGGTAATTACAGTTCTTGTCGCAGCGATGGTGGCGTTTTCGGGTGTCGGGAAGCTACGCCGCGATCCGCGTATTGTGCGGCTAGTCCACGAAGTCGTAGGAGTGGCGTTGAAGTACTTTCCACTTCTGGCAGCTTGCGAGTTGGCTGGGGCATTGGGGCTTGGGCCTCGCCTGGCACCGGGTCAATCTTCGCTCGCAGCTTTCTTAGGCACAAACGCCAGGAAGCGCCGGGGATTGTCCACTAGGCTAGTGTGGAGCATCTCCTCGCTCATGCCAGCTTTGAGCAGCATGGGTTTCAGCACTGTAACCGCCTGACCAACGCCCGCGCCCCCATTCCTTCGCAGCGAACGCTGCGAATAAAAGTCCGAAGAGATGAGGACCTTGTCCGGATAGCCGGATTTGACCATCGCCATGATGGTGGCCGCTTTCTGGTCGTCGGGCACAATGGGAATTGTGACGCGATCGAAGCCGACGAACGCACCACGCCGCGCTAGTTCTATGGGGATCTCCGCTTTGGGGTCATCGAGACAGCACACGTGCCCGATAGCCACGTGCTCTGGTTTGGCGCCCGCCGATTCCAGCACGTCCAATTGCCGGATGGCTGCATCACGCGGCACTCCGTTGCTCATCGACCTTGCGCCTAGGTAAGCATTGTGGGTCAGGATCGGCAGACCGGTGCGAGCTTGGACCTTGGCGACGGCCTGGAACACCTTGCGTTCATTGGCTGTCATTTCACCACCCTGCTGGCCGATCTCGCCTAAAGCGCCCCAGCGCTGCACTTTGGCTTCGCGGACAAGCAAGTCCGCAATGTCATCGGCAGTTCCGGCTGCAATTTCCGGAGGATACGTTCTTTGCAGGTAATAGCCGCCGCTGGCGACGATCGGCATTCTTGATTCCGTGGCAATCCGTTGCAGTGCGGCCATGCGCCGTCCCATATCGGCATGCCCCGCATCCACGATACAACTGATGCCCTCGCTTCCGGCGGCCTTGACCTCCTCAATCATCAAAGCCACATCATCAGTAAAGTGCTCTTCGAGGCCCCTCAGGTTCAGGGACAGATGTTCGTGAAAGAGAATCGGCCCCGAGTCCAGCGCCGCAGGCGACATGTCCTTCAAAAGAGTCCGAATGATGGCGCCCTTGGGAAAGCTTACGTGCCTTGCCGCACCCCTTCGGAAATTGTGCTTTCAGCAACCCAGCGCTGGCTTTCGCTACCGAGAAGAATCCCGCCCCAGCGGTCAAGAGTATGATCAATTCCCGGCGCGTCAATCGTCGGGCACGAAAACTGTCGGATTTGGTCACGAGACTTCCTTGCATTCAGACAAGAATGTACAGCGTAGCCCGTCATTATGCGCGCCTGTAAGGGTGGGCACAAGTCGGTTGGCGATGCCTCAACCGTCGACGCGACCCGCGAAGCACGGTGAATGACGCCGCAGGGAGCCGCGGTGTATGTGAGCTTTGTGGAATATCCGGCCAGAATGGAATGCGGAAATAGAACCGACTCCCGGATGGTTGCGAGGGGTCTGGCGGAATCGCAGGAGGTCAAAAGGACTCCCGCCGATAGCCAAAAAAGCTCTGACGCTTGAGCACGCGGCAGTCGAAATCCCGATAGCAAAAACATGATTTTAGCCAGACAGCGCCTCGTTTCCTCTCCAAAAGACATGTAACATTTGACTTTACTAAATCACCATTCAACAGGGGAGGTAGTGAAATGCGCCTTGTCCTGCTTTCCTTCTATTGCTGGCTTACCAACTATAGATTCCGCAGATTTCTAACAAAAGGATTGAGGCCTTACTATCCCACTCTGACGACCGAAGAAATCCGGACCAAAGCTACAGCAAGTCTCACGTCCGTCAGCACGTTCCTCGCTTTTGTAGTGGCGGTGATAACGTGGCTGGCAACGCAGGAATTCGATACTCTGGCTAAATTATTGAAAAAAGATGAAGCTCGCCACCCCCTAATTTGGCTCACCGCGCTGGCGTTTGCTTTACCCTATTCCAGCTTTTGGTTGGAACGGCACATCAGCGGTGTCAGTGTTGAAACCACCGACCATGACGCGCGGAGAAAAAAGCGTCGCTCGCGATCTTCACTTCTGGTTTTATCGTTAGTCGCGTCGGTGTTTCTGTTTCTCGGGGCACCTGCATTCTGGCCTTCGTGGTCTGTATTCCAACCTGCGTTTTCGCTGGCCGGCATCATTATGACGGCCTTCTCCGTGGCTTTCCTCTTATTCGCGCTTGAATTTTATGACTCGGCGGCAGGGTGGCGCGGCGACGTTGGTTTGCATTTTCATCTTGCCAGCATCGCAAGCAATTCTTATTTGCTTGGAGTGTCCCTTGCTCTCATGGGAGCATCCCTCTGCGTCTGTGTCTCCAAGTATTACCGTACGGGACGCCTGTTAGCCGCTTCTACCCTAGTGGTGCTCGTCACGATGACAGAAATTAAGGGGGCGCTTCGGGATTTAGAAGCGCCTTAATCAGACGTGGATGAAGAAGCGACCGGTCTGGCGAGAACTCATTTGCTGTCCACTTTCCCCCTCTTATGGAACCCTGCAATACGAGGACGTGCAGATTGCCACCTTCGGTCGTGAGCTAACAGGTCGCGAGGATTCGTTGCCCGGATACGTGCGCACGATCACAGAGTCTAGGGAAGTGCTCTATTTCAACATCGAACCGAGCTCCAGTCCGGAAGACGCCGTCTCGGGAACCGTATTTGAGATTAAAGAGCAAGAGCTAGCTGCTGCCGACAGCTACGAAAAAGACCGCGAGTACCGCAGGATCCTGGTAACGTTGCGGTCGGGTGTTCAGGCTTGGGTATACTGCCGGGTTTGATCGTGCGTCTTGCGCAGCCAAGGCGCGTAATGAGTTGCGCTGAGTCTTATCCGGCAACGGCCTTCCCTGATGCAGCGGCAAGCAACGCAGAGCAGGTGCATTGGATTTCCGGGGGCGTTTTACCAACAGAGGAGCCGAGCGCCGTGGCGGCTTCTTTGGGGGGCAAGCGGCCCCAGCGATCGCTGAAGAGAGCACACAGCTTATTGCGCTGATTTACTTGTTCGAGCTCGGGTAGAAGCTCCAGGGCCTCGTAGTGATATCGGAGCGCTTCGGAAACGTTCTGTCCGTCAAAGCCGGGCTCGAGAAGCAGCGCGGCCAGATCGTTGATTCCTTCCGGATAGTCCGGTTTGTAGCGGAGGGCGTTCTTGAAGGCGTCGGCGGCCTTTTCGAACTGGCGGAGCTCGTAATAAGCATTGCCAAGATTGTCATAGGCCATGTGGTATTGCGGATTGATAGCCAGCGTGGCCTCGCATTCGCGGATGGCCTCGTGCAAATTGTGTTCGGCCAGGCGGGGATTGCCTTTGCGATCACGCTTGGCCCATTCCAGGTAGAGGTTGGCAAGGTTGTTGTGGGCGGGAAAATTCTTGTTATTCAGTTTGTAGGAACGCTTGTAGTGCTTGATGGCCAGGCCACGATTTGTTGCGGAAAGCTTGCGCGTGGATGCTTCCGGGCTGGCAGCCTGGTATTCGCTCAGCTGGTGGCAGGCAAAGCCGAGAGCGCGGTTCGACATGTCCAGTTCCGGCGCGATCTCAACCGCGCGCTGGGCGTGATACACGGCGTCTTCGAGCAATTTGGGATCGTGAACGTTGTAGCGGTGGTAATTCTGGAGGAGCGCGTTCGCCAGGCCACTATGCGCGTAGGCGCGCAAGATCGACTGCGAAGAGGCCAGCGCTCCGCGAAAGTAGCCGATAGCCTCTGCGTTGCCTTTGGCGTCCCAGCGGTAGTATTCGAGCACGCCGAGGCTGTAGCCAATTGCCGGGTTATTGGGTTCCAGCGTCAGTGCGCGGGTGTATGCCTCCTTGGCCTTCACATAGTCGGCATCGCGCTGCAAATCGATGTACGCAAGGTAATTGGTGAGGCCCGCAGTATAAGCCTGAAAGCATTCCCACGATTTGAAGATCTCTTCGCGCGTAAGGTCCAGGTAGATGCGGAAGGCCAACTCTTCCACGGCGACCGGCAACTGCTCGTCCGAGGAATTTTCCTGCACAACTTCCCACAGGCAGGTGGAAGAGTTTCTCCACTTGCTGCCGGAGGCTGCATCCAATGTCGCCAACAGCTGGAGGCGGTTGCCATGCTTGTGGATGCTGCCTTTCAGTCGCGCTGGGCGAAACACCATGGGCAGCAGCCGGAACAAGACCATCGAAACGGCCGTCACAAACGAGCCGTATTTGCCGAGTTCGGCAGAAGCCAGGAGCTTTACGTCTTCATCCAGGCTCTGCCGGAAGGCGGGGACGTCACGATAGATGTTCCAGTTGCCGATGCTGGCGGCGGAGCGCTCGTGGACATTCTTGATAAAGCCGATCTTGAACAGCAGCAGGTCACCGACGCTGCGGCCGGTGTCGGTGTCCTTGCTGTCATACATGTTGATCCAGGACTCGAACAGGATTTGCTTGCGGCTCCGCACGTAAAGGACAACCGCGGTGACTGTGACCAGAATAGCGAAGACCAGCAGCCATGATTCGGCAAGGCCCTGGGCAACTTCGTGAAGTGCTTTCATTTGAGTACTTCTGCCCCCGGGTGAGATGGTTCATTCTAACCCTGAAATCAGGGGTAGTTTGCGGAGAAGCCGCTTC